>Ga0208767_1000646_pt1 | contig 28789 bp, 37 predicted proteins | sample VirMetDEL_Mar_21_FD_184514 | JGI IMG/M metagenome (GOLD analysis project Ga0208767, IMG submission 184514) | Aqueous microbial communities from the Delaware River and Bay under freshwater to marine salinity gradient to study organic matter... | ecosystem: Environmental > Aquatic > Marine >... | reverse complement strand
TTGGATCAATAATACCTGCTTCTTTCATATTAACTTTTTTAGCAGTTTTAATATTAAATCCAGTCCAAGCATCATTACCAGAATTAACTAAATTATCAGCCATGATTCTACCATCAACTTCATCCCAACCAGCATTTACTAAAATTTGGCTAAATGGTTTAGCACAAGCAGCCACTACAATTTGGGCTCCTGTTGATTTAGCTTCTAAGCCTGATGAAGCATATAATAATGCAGTTCCACCTCCGGGTACTATACCTTCTTCAATAGCAGCTCTGGTTGCATGTAATGCATCATCTACTCTATCTTTCTTTTCTTTCATTTCAGTTTCGGTATTCCCACCTACATGAATAATAGCTACTCCTCCGACGAATTTCGCCAATCTTTCTTGGAGTTTTTCCGTTTCGAACGGCGTTGTTGCTTTGTCGACTTGTTGTTGTAATTCTTCAACACGTGTTTCAATTGTTTCAATTGTTCCTTTTCCATCTACGATTGTTGTTGTATTTTTTTCAACGGTTACATTTCTTGCTTCTCCAAACCATTCCCAACTAAATTTATCAAGTTTCATTCCTTTTTCTTTACTGAAAACTTGACCTCCAGTTATTATGGCAATATCTTCTAAAACTAATTTTCTTCTATCTCCAAATTCTGGGGCTTTTACAGCACATACTTTCATTGTACCCCTTGCTTTGTTTACAATAAGGGTAGCTAAAGCTTCATTATCAATATCTTCTGCAATGATTAAAAGGGATCGTGCTTGGGTAGATACACTTTCTAAAATTGGTAATAATTCTTTTACTTGAGTAAATTTTTCATCTGCTATTAGAATTAAAGGATTTTCTAATGTAGCAGTCATATTACTATTATTAGTTACAAAATAAGGAGATTTATAACCTCGATCAAACTGCATCCCTTCAACAGTTTCTAGGTAAGTTTCTCCAGTCTTTGACTCTTCAATATGCACAACCCCTTCCATTCCAACTTTCTCAATAGCAGTAGCAATGAGTTTACCAGTTTCAGGATCATTATTAGCTGAAATAGTAGCAATTTGTTCTAATTGCTCTTCACCTGAAATATCTTCTGCTATTTGGGTTTTAAGATTATCTACTACTTGTTGGACTGTAGTATCAATGTCTCTTTTTATTTGGACTGCATTTTCACTATTATTTAAAGCTGTTAATCCTGCTTTAATCATTTCTCTAGCTAATAAAGTAGAAGTAGTAGTACCATCTCCTGCTTTTTCAGCTGTTTTAATTGCTGCCTGTTTAACTAATTGAACCCCTAGTTCTTGGTTGGGATCTTTTAATGTTATAGATTTAGCAACTGTAACTCCATCTTTAGTAGATTGGGGGGATCCCTGTTCATTAGCTATAACTACATTTCTACCATTAGGACCTAGGGTAGATACTACAGCATTAGCTAGTGTATCAATTCCTTTTACTAATTGGTTTCTTGCTTCTGATCCAAATTCTATTTGTTTACTCATCATCTTTTATTTTTGCTAGTATTTCTGTTTCTTTACCAATATAATATTCTTCTCCATTATATGGAAGTTTTGTGAATCCCATAGTAGGAAGAATAACTTTATCTCCTACTTCTACAGTAGTAGAAATAAATTCTCCTGTAATAGTAGGTTTACCTGGTCCTACAGCTATTACTTCACCTATTTCATTTTTTTCTTTACCTAAATCTGGAACTATGATATTACCATAGGTTGTTTCTTCTGTTTCAGCCGGTTTAACTATAACCGCGTCAAATAATGCCTCTAATGCCATCTGTGTATTGTTTAATGGTTTTTTCTATTTGTTTATAATCATTTAAAAATTCAATTATATCCTTATACTCCTTTCTAGTATGAAGTTTTTCATAGGCAATTTTTTCTAAAGCCATAGAAAAATTTGTATAATACCCCTGAGGTTTGGAATATTCTTTTCCCCCTTTTTTGGATCTAAAATGATTCCCATTAGGAGTTATCCTTTCATTTACTGTATAACACATGTCATCTTTAGTAATATAAAAAGGATCTAATAAGGGATCAGAAATTACTGTTGTATTCTTTTTAACTTTGGGCATATAACATTTATTTAAATTACATGTAAATATACGAAAAATAATGTGTTAGGACACGTATTTTAGTAAAACTTATTATTTAATTTTCAAAGATGTTGGTTTAGCTGATTCGGCTAATGGGATAAATACTTTTAATAAACCATTTTCCATTTCAGCTTCAGCCTTTGTTAAATCAAATTTAGGAGCAATTTTATATCCTAAATTGAAAGATTTACGTGATAAACCATTGTAGATATAACCTTCATGAAGATTATTATCTACTTTTGGTTTTTCATATTTAAAACGAATTTCATCACCTTCAACCTTAATGTCTATATCTTCCTTAGTAAGGCCGGTACAGGCAATCTCAAAGTGGAGACCTTCGTCAGTATAAAAAATATCTAAAGGGTGTGGAATTTTTGTATCAACAGCTGGGACATAGCCAAAATCGCTGTTAAAGAAATTACGGAATAAAATATCGAACGGTGTACGTTCATTAAATAATGTACTCATATCATTTTAAAATTTGTGAGTGCCTAAGCTACTCGATTAAACAAAATATAACAATGTGTCCTAACTCCATTATTATTTATTATAAATATATATACTATTCATTTCTTGCTATAAAATATTCACTCTGCATAGTTTCAGAACTAAAATCTAATTTAAGGATCCCAGCACTAGATAATTTTAAAGAACATAATTCTTGATCCCTATTAGCACTTAGAATATCCTTAAAAATATCAGAATTAAATGGAATACTTAAATTACTACTTTTTATTTGACCCCCTAACACCTGATAAGTAATTCTATTAGAAAACCCAGTATTATCACCGAATATAAATTCACAAACATTATTACCATCAAAATCAGTAGTTGTAGTAATTAACATTGAATCTACTTCATTTAAAGCATTTTTTGCTTTAATTAGATAGTCTACATCTTCAACCGATAAATTTAGCTCAATATCACATTCATCAGGATCTTCATACCAAGTATTTTTACCTAAAATTAAAGTGTCAGCTAATGAATAAGTTAAATCATAATTTGTATCTGCAATGTGCATTTTAGTATAGACTGATTTCATTTTTTCTAGTGAAATCATTAAATTGCCACTGGTGATGGAAATTAATTTATTTAATTTATGAGTATCAAATACACCTAACTCAGCATCTTCTAATTCAAAATTATTTAATACTACCTTACAAACTCTTCCTGCTTCACCAGCGTAAATAGTTAAGGTATTATCTTTAATTCTCCATTTTACTTGGTTGTTTAAACCATTCAGGTAATACTTTGAAATAACACTTTGTAATTGGGTTTTACTTATCATAACTGTAATATACGAAATTTATTTTAAATTTCAAACGATTTTAATGCATTTACATATGGATTCAAATTAAGAGACCAACCTAGATCACTAAAAAATCCTTCTAATTTATTTAATAAAATTGAATCAAATACTTTTTGCCTATCAGCATAAGTATCTAGAAAGTTAACTATTTTATCTGGCATTTCATAATCAAAAAATGCTAATGCTTCTATTTTATAAGGATTATCCTTTAAATAAATCCATTTTACTTTATCTGCCATTGTAATTAAATTATACTTTCTATCTAATTGCCATAACCTAAGTAAATCATTATAGCGGATAGCAGCACGAACAGGTGCAGGAGCACCTTTAAGGATTTCAGTAAACATTTCTCCTGCTCTAGCCCCAGTACCTGAGTATTTTTCTAATTTTTTAACAGCAGTAGGATTACCTAATTTGGTTAAAGGAATAGTACCATCTAAAATTTGACCTTTAAATATTTTAATTTGGTCTATAATACTTTTATGTTGTTCTCCTTTTAGTACTTGTTGTAAAATATCATTAAAAAAATCTCCTAATATAGGTGGAAAATTTGCCTTCATAAACTCTAAACCTTTAATATCTAAAGTTTCTTTAGCAATACCTTCTTGCTTAGTAATCCATTGTGCATATCGTCTTGTTGCTCTAAAATAGGCAGATCTAATTACACATTCAGTTTTCATTTCTAACCAATGATCCTTTTCTTTATCTTTAAACCAAGGGAATTTTTGGATATTAAAACATTCTTTAGCTAAGATATCATAATGATCTGTAATAATATCTTGATAAGCTAATGCTACTTGTTCTAACTTTTCATCTTTTTCTTTATCATCTAATTTTTCAAAATTAGGATAAAGATATTTTAATAATGGTTCAGCATTAAAATAATTCGAATCAGTATCCACATATGCACAAAAATTTGTATCTTCTTTATCACAGATAAACCAGGGTGTTTCTTCTAAATGTTTCATATAAATAAGACTTTAGTGTAAACATAATAACTTAGTATTAAATACATTAATACAAACATTATATGAAATATTTCCACTTTATGTTTAAATATAATTATCTTTTTATGATTAAACACTATATCATATAAAAGCTTCCTCAAAATTTTACATCTTCCCCTGGTATTGTAACTACTCCAGTATCAACTTCTCCTGAAGAAGTTATAATTTTTTCTGGGGGGTGAATTTCAAAAGGGATTTTATTTATTGAAAATTTTCCTCCTTGTTTTAACATTTTTCTAAAAAAATTTTCTTGTCTATCATCCCATAACTCACTCATAGTTATTAATTCTTCTTTAGATATGGTTTCACCATTTACTAGGATAATTATTCCTTTTCTAATTGATTGTTTACTTAAAGCCATTATAATTCTAATTTTTTATTTCCACGTAATACTTCATTCATATGTCTATTAGCGCACAAAGCTGATTCTTGGATAATGCGGTGACCCGATAATGTAATTGCTTCACTTAGTATAGACAAGCTCATTCCATACCTAAATGAGGGTAACGCTGTAGCCCCATAAAGTGAATTAAGCAAAATTTTCATTGTGTATTGCATTAAATGGTAATAGGCACCTTTTTCTTTATCTCCTGCTTTGTATGCTTCTTTCATTTTACCCTTATATAATTTACGTTCAGCAAACCATTTATTTAATACTGTAGATAAAGTAGATTGTCTATCTGTGGTAAACATTGAACCATTAGCGGATAATGTTAAGTTATTTTCTTCAACCATTCGAATTAATCTCCCAATATTAACTCTAGTTTGTTGTCCTTTACTATTCTCAACTAATAATTCTTCATCGTAATCACGTTCTTTCAAATCACTAAGACCTAATCTATTATTACGATCATCAGCATCTATAATACGTCCCTTATAAGTTTCACGTCCTATATTTAAAGACATTATAATAGATGGGTATAACGAAGTTAAATCTTCATCAAACATATACTTGTATAATCCAGCCTTAGGACAAAATAAATATCCTCCTGCATAACCTTTTTTGCTTCTAGGATTTGGATCTTTACTAGGAGGGGTAATTCCCTGACTTAAAAGATATGCTGATATAGCTCCATCTTGGGTTTTACTATTTGCATAAACTTCACTATAATTATGTTTTCCTTTATGAGATAGATTTTTTGTTAAAGCTATATATTGAAGTTTTTCATCTAATAATTTTAATATTTCAACATCAACAAAATTATATTGAATATATTTTTGTAAATCCGTTTTGAATAATTGATCTAAATTTCCATCATATTCTACTTTACCAACACCTACATACTTTTCCCCAATAGCGTCTAGTTTCCAGCTTGGTTCATCTTTCCAACTGTATTTTTTGTGCAAACGGATATAATCCAAAGACTCAACCCCAATAATATCTACAAATTGGTTTTGTTTAAAAAAATATTCATTATTTTTTTTAGCATTTACTTTACCAATTGGTGACAATTGATCAGCCCATTCTTTACCCAATACATTACACATTCTATAATATAAATAAGGTATATCAAAATAATCACTATTATAACCAATTAAAATATCAGGATCAATTTCTCTAAAACGTTCTAAAAATTTAGCTAATAATTCTGATTCAGTTCTGCAAGGAACTATTTCTTTATTTTTAGCTTTAGTACGTTTTAATTCATTTTTATCATCGCGAACTAAAATAACCCAATTATCAGGGGTTTTATCCCAATATGCTATTGTAGTAATGGGCATAGGGGCTCTTTCTATATAATCTTCTGTTAAAGCACCCCCAATTTCACACTCAATATCAAAAAATAATTCCCTATGTCCTGTAGAGGGTTCATCATTAACCCCGTATTTCTCTATAAGAAATTTTTGATATGGGGTTATATCATGAAAGTGTAAATTAGAAGTATTTTTATCCCATTTATAAATTTTACGAAGAGGCTCTCCACTTAAACCTATGTGGGTTGCCTCTTCCTTAGAACACTCTTGGTAAGCAGGATTATACCATTCAATTTCATCATATCCACCTTCATCCCATAAATGAATCTTGTATTTATTGCCTCCTAATCTAGTGGCATAACATTTTTTATACATTAAATCCCTATATGCTGTTGTGGTTTTGTTTTAATAATTTCCTCATCTGTAAAAAATTGCCCTAAATTTGGTCTAAAGTAGTTAAGTGATTTGAGAACTTTTCTATCTCGGGATCTATAGACAACAAACCGTCCATCCGCAACCTTTTCAAAATGGCAGGCCTCACCTTGTTCCTTACTTCTTTGGCTGACGGTCTGTATGGCTTCTTCTTCAGTTTTGCAAGCTTTCGACATATTACTAGCTTGTACCTCTTGATATGCCGGCCATATCTTATCCTTAAGGCCATGTAGCATAGTACCGTTCCCAAGGGAAACATAAGCAATGTCGCACAAAGCATCCAAAATTTCCACAATGTCTCCTCTTTCGCAAGCTTCTCTATATTCTTCGAGTTCTTCAAGGACAAAATCATAAACAAATTTCCATTCCTTTTCTTCGGGGATTGTTGGTTCATAATTATTTGGTTTATTAAATGTTGTATTAAATTCTTCTACTTCATTTACAAACGGAATATTTCCATTTTCTTTTGAATTGTATACTTCAAAGTCTAATTCTAATTGTTTACCCATTTTTTTCTTTATTTAAATAATCTTGAATTTGTTTTGAATCATGTCTTTCCCAAGGATAAAGGATCCATTCATTTCCTAAATGTAAATCAGCCCAACAATTGGGAGTAAAACATGAAGTTTCAGGTTTGTGGTGTAATACAGCAGTATATAATCCTGGGGTGTTTTGTAATGTTGTTCCACTATCACAAATATCATCTATTACTAGTGTATGTTTACCTATTACATTTACATATGGGAGATCTAATTCATGTGAAACCATTACAGCAGGTATAAGCCCCCCTCTAGAAAGACCATAGACTGAATCTATTAAAGGAACATCTAGTGGGATTCTTTTACATAGTTCATTAACTAAATTTGTTATATCTTCCCAACTTAAAATTATTTTATTTTCTATTTTTAACATTATATATTATGTCCTCCATTATTAATTTTTAAACTATCAAAAAATTCTTTACGGGCTTGATTTGAATCATCTCTAAATGCTCCAGAAGCTTTTGTTGTTACCATTGCTGCACCTTGGTGCTTAACCCCTCTACAGGATACACAATTATGAGTACCAACAATAGTAACAATAACTCCTTTATTTTTAGATGTAATTTTATCTACAGCATTATGAATTGCAGACGTTAATTGTTCTTGAATAGCTCCCCTACGTCCAAATAACTCTACAATCCTATTTAATTTAGATAACCCAATAACTTGACCATTTTCTCCTGCTATATAACCTATATGTACAACCCCACCAATAGTTTGGTGATGGTGAGAACACATTGAAGTTAATGGTATATTACGTTCTATAATAACGCCATCATAACCATCAGATGGGAATGATGTAATAGGGGACATTGCATTGTATCTACCAGCCCATAAATCATTAACATAAGCTTTAGCTACACGGCGAGGGGTTTCCATAGAATTAGGATCATTTCTCCAATCACACTTTAAAGCATCAAGAAACTTACCATATGCTTCTTCTGCTTCATCAATCATTTTTGATTTTTCTTGATCTGTGAATGGAAAACCAGGTGCTACCCCATTAGCAAAACCTTCTTGTACAACTTCTAATTCTTCATGGATTTTTCTACGTTTATTCTCCATTTATATAACTTTTTAATTTATCTATTAAAACTAATACTTCATCGGGCTCCATAGTAATAGCACAACATGTATTAACATTTTCCTCTATTTCCTCCAATATACGAAGAGCTTCTTGCTTAGACACATCTTTCGGTATCAAATGCCATAATATGAGCTCTACCTGTAAACCTCCAACCCTTATCTCTAGCAAAATTCATAACTGGACCATAACTTTCGAATAATGATTCTCTATCATCCCCTGCTGGCATTACCCATACTTTTTCATCTGGGATATTACATTCAGTTAGGAAATCTTCTACTTCACCTATCATAGATAATTCTTTGTCTAATACAGGTTTAATATGATAATCATGATGATACTCAATAGACTTTTTGATGGCTTCAGTATTAAGTCTAAGTTTATTATGTTGTTTAATCATTTTTTCATCTACTTCTGATCCTTGGGGAGTAGTTGCTCCTAAAGTTGGGATAGAATTAGAAAACTTAGGACTAATAGATAACAAATGAATAGGGTAGTCAGTGGGTAAGAAGTGCGAACCTTCGGTTTCGATGGTAATAAAGATGTTTCTTTCATTCGCAAAATGAGTTAATTCATTAACTAACTTAGGATGCATTGTGGGTGAACCTCCAGTTAACATCATTTCAGATATATGGGGGTTTTTATCATACATATCAATTATATCCTGGAAGCAGTATTGGCCTTTTTCTGGGTGGATACTTGTATACCAAGAATCACACCACCCACCTTCTCCGAAATAGCATCTATGTGTACATCCTGTTGTTCTTACTACTATTGTCGGATACCCTTGACGGCTTCCTTCTGATTGTACTGCTGTATATAATTCTAATACAGGTAATTTTTTACTGTAATCTTCTATTCTTTTTAGCATATGTTAATTTTTTTAAGTGGTTTTACAGTCACTATATAACTTTTATTCGCTATAATAAGCTGCATTTTTTCCGTGTTCAGAAAATTTAACTTTAGTTACTCTAACCCTATTGTTAGTTTCTGCTTTAACAAACTCATTTAGCTTATTATAAATATATTCAGCAAATTTTTCAGCTCCAGTAGCAGGAATTACTCTTACTTGGGCTACCTTTGCTTCTTCCATTTGTTGAAAAGCCTTAATATATGGATCATCTTCTGCAATGATTAAGGTATGATCAAACATATAATCCATCCATTCTTTTGGAGACATACCATCTATAGTCTCATTTGCCCGTTTCATACCCCCAAAATCCCACACCCAATTTCTATGATCTAAATCTCCTTCAAAGTAAACCTTAAATGAAATTCCATAGCCATGGATAAATTTACAATGGGTTTCTTCTGCTTTCCATTGTCTGAATACAGTAGAAAAGCCGTCAAATACTTTACTTGATTGAAACTTACCCATTATAAAAATCTAATATTTGTTCTTTTGTTTGTAAACCAACTAATCTGCCTTGTATTTCTCCATCCTTAACTAAAACTAAAGTAGGGATATTTCTAACACTATATTTAATAGATAAATCCCGATTACTATCTACATCAATTTTTTCATAATTAATTTGTCCTGATAATGATTCCATTATTGGACCTAATGTTTTACACGGGCCACACCATGCGGCACTAAAATAAAGTATTTTTTTCATATTAAACTAATTCTTCAATTATACCAATTATTTCACTAAATATAAGAACTCCTGCTGCAGGAACCAAACCATAGGGTATAAGAATATACCCTAGGATTCTAATTCCAGATTTTATAAAACTTATAATTTGATGTTTTTTTGCGTCTGGGTGTTTCATTTTATTGTATTTTAGTCCATAACCAAGCTTGTGTAGATCTCGGTTTAGTTATTACTAAAGTAGATTCCCCAACAATAAATGCTAAAGAATATTCATCTGGGGTATCTAAACGATTAATACACATTTCCCCATTTTTATAATTTATAGTACCATAAGCTAATCTTTGCCCCCCAGGGGATCTTCTATCAAAAACAGTAACAAATTCAGAATTAGTGTAAATACTAACAAATTCATTATCTATACTCCTCCAAATACCATAAATTTCAGAAGGTAATTTTAATTCTTCTTGACTAAATCCTAAGGTAGTTAAGGGCAACATTAATATAAATAGTAGTTTTTTTAATCTATACATAACTAATTTTATTATTTTAACAAATTGTTTCATTTTATTTTTAACTTGAATACTCAGCTAATAACTTTTCAACGTGAGCTTTAGCAACTTCATAACTAACAGGCCCCGTCTCGTCTTCATACTGTACTGGATCTGGTCTATCTAGTGAAATAAAAGCTTCGATTCTTTCTACTGAAGAGGCAGATTTATAGTCTGAGTTACCTGATGGATAAGGTTTGTAAGAGGTATTTGTTCTCTTATAAACTTCATCAAACTCAATACCTAACCCATTAACTAATTTTTCCCCATCTTGTAAGATTCCTAACTTATCAGTATTGATATAAGGTATAAAAAACCCTACCTTATCAGCATCCCAATTACCAATTTTAAAAGCTTCATAATCAGCATCTCTAAATTCTTGTCTACAATCAGGATAAATAGCATGATCACCAGCATGGATACCTAATGCTATATCACATTCTTCTCCTGTTTTTTTAGATACGGATAATGCTACAGCTTGGGTTAATGAAGAGAAGATTTTATTTCTATTAGGTACAACTGTTGCTACCATATTTTCTTCTTCATAATGACCTTCTGGTACATCTTCCCCACCTTCTACAAGATTAGAGTCTAATAAGTTAACTAAACCGTCTAATTTAATAACTTGGTAATTAATCTTCTGCCCATTATCATTTAAATAATTCACTAAAGATTGAGCTCGTTCTAACTCTACCCTATGCTTCTGACCGTAGTCAAAAGAGATAGCAGTTACATTGTCATACTCTGATAAACATCTGAGTAGTAGAGTTGAGGAATCCATCCCTCCAGATAAGGATACTACGACATTTTTCGCCATGATTTATAATAATTAATTAAATTTTGCCAGGTATTATTAAGCGTATAGGCAAACGCTGATTTAAATTTATTATATCTACATTTGAGATAGGATATAATATAATAATAAGTACCTGCTAATCCAAACCCCCCTGCAAGAAGGGTCCAGATATTTGGGTGCCAATGTTCTCCACAAAACCCTAATGTGTGTTTTATTACTTCTACCATATTATATTTTTAATTGTCAAACAATTCGGATATACTATCATCTGCCCATCCAACAGCCTTTGTTACTTCTTTTAATAAATCTACATATTCATCCCATGTAATATCAGAATGATCTATTTCTACTGTAACTTTCTTATCCCAATGTTCAACTGAGATTTTAAACGGTTTTACTTCTAGTGCCATATTGTTTAGTTTTATTCAAATTATTAATTTCTCTAAATTTAGTTGTATTATAAATAATATCTTCATATTTAACATCTTCAAATTTAATGTTAAAAAAATCATTCATATTAGCATTTGGTTTGTAATTCACACCATTACTACTGTATTTGGTGCCATCTAAGGCAGCCATAATAGGATTTGAAGTATCAATTGATTCAATTTGGGGATGATTATCATACCACCCAAATTCTTGTGGAATTGAACATCCCAATAAATGAAGTTTAATATTTTTAAACTGATCTAAATTGAGTAATCCTTGTACAAATCTTACTCTACCTAATGCTTTTCCCATATCTAAATTAGAATGAGGAAAAAAATTATTGTACCAAGTAGCACCATATGAAATGCATAATTTTTCATATCCTAAAGTTAATAATAAATTAGCACATAAATAAGCAGAGTTTTTATCTTCACCTTGAACTACTGCTATAATTTTAGTGTTTTTAGGATAGTTAAATTGTTTCCAATATTTAGCTTGGGAAGCAGTTTGGTGGGCTTTCATCCAAACATCAGGAACAATAAATTCATTAGGTTCTAATTCTTTTACCCAATGCATTAATCTTTTATGTTCATAAGCCTCTCCTAATTCATGAAGTGAGTTATCCATTATAATATACCTTCCTTTAGATTTAGCATCTAAAAAATACTGTTTATATTCCTCATCTTGGTCTAATAAATGAGGTAAACAATAATCATAATCATTAAACTCAGGAGATGCTACTAATAAACAGCGTGGTACTTCATGTGATATTTTCATTTATACAATTTTTCTTGGTCTACCTCTTCTTTTAGTTTGGGGTATACTATACGTACTATATTTTTCTTCTATAATATAATAAAGATCAATCAATTCTCCACCACATTTATCTATCTCTTCTATTACTTGTTTCTTACTACATCTGAAATAAATGGTAAATTGTTTGATTAGAGAATCTAGTCTTTCTGTTTCATCTTTTTCAAAATCTTCCCATAAACGTTTTCTGCGAGCTAACATAACAGAACCCCTTTCTAGGAACTTTTGGTAATCATTATTACATTCTTCTAATAAATCTATCAATTGGTATTCACACATATAAGCTTGAGGCTTATAACATGAAGGATCAAAATCACCATTCAAAATACGATCACGTAATGGTTGATAATGGTGTAATGGTTTACTTTTAGGTTGATGAGTTCTCCACCATCTAAATTGATTATAATTTATTTTTTGGTATTGGCTTAATTGCTCCTCTACTTGTTCCCTTGATATAGGAATATTGTACATATAACTTTTATTTGACCTAAATATACGACCTTTTTTTCAGGTATCCAAATTAATAAATTTTAGTTTCAGAATCATCATTAGGAAATAACTTTTCCTCTAATGAACTAATTTCTTGTATAATTTTATTTTTTCTCCACCCTGAAAGGTCAGATTGGGATTGGGATTTTAAAAGTTCTAATCTTTCTTTTGCTTTTTTTATTTCCTCTTCATCTATAATTCCATCTTTATTTAAATCTAAATCATCAAATTCTTCATCTTCAAAGTCATCATTTTTTTCATCAATAATTTCTTCTTCAAATCTTAATATCTCTTTAGGTGATGGTGTAGTTACAGGAGTAACTTTTACTGGTTGTTCTTCATTATCAAGTATAATCCGAGTATTATCTTCTTGTGATGTAGGTGGTAAGTCATTTGGATCAGGGTTAATATAGATTCCTTCTTCCTCATCATCATCATCTTTATCTTCAATAATTTCTCCATATAGGTTTTCTTTGTATTTTACTTTAGGAAAAGCTTGATTCCAAGAAAAATTAGACGCTATAACTAAAGATACTGCTAGGGGATCAAATACAAAAATTATTACTAATAATAAAATATTAATTACTTTATCCATTGGATAACCTGTTAATCCCGATATATACTTTAGGGGCCCTAATTCCCCAGCTACTTCAGTGTTATTTTCTAGTTCTAATATTTGTGTTTGATATTTACGTAAAGAATCAACAGCTATAGATCTTTTTTCATTAACATTTTTTCTATTTTCTTCTTCAGTTTCAATACGAGCCTGTGCCAATCTAAGTTCAGTCGTGCTAATGGTGTTTCGAACACCTGAAGATGACGTGGTGTCTCGTATTTGGATTGAGGTCGCCTTAGCATTAGATAAAGTAGAAATATTTGCCAATATTTGTTCAATTTCCTTATCATATCTATCTAAATCAGTTTGATAAAAATTTACTTTTTGTTGAATAAATTTCTTTTCATTTTCAACTAAAGTAAGTTGGTTAAATGTATCTTGGTAAGCAGATGATAAAAACCCATAAATTCCCATACTGGTAATTATCATAAGTGATATTGTAGCTATAGTTAAATATGTTCTAAGGATTTTATTAATAGTATCCCAATATTGGTAAAGTAAAGAAGCGGTAACTAATTTAGCCATTTCCAATGAACCAGCCATAATAATTACTTCGGTACTTGCACCTGCAAATAATTTACTTAAACCAAATACTGAATAGAAGGCAGCAGAAGCGGATACTGATAATGCAGAAAACCCTATTAAAAAGGGTAAAAAACCTTTTTTTATTGTATTAAGCATGTTAAAGTTATTTTTTATTACGTATTAATATACGAAAAATAATTAGGAAGGACAACTATTTCTATTATAAATATTACTTTAATATTTACTTCTACCATTTTGGACTTCGTATTCTGTCCAATTTTTATTTGTATCTTTATTAGGAAACTCAAAGCATCTAGTACTGCCTTGGTCTATAAAGGTTATACATTTTCTAAAGCTAAAAGGTATTCTAGCTCCTGTAGGTAAAACTGAATCTGAAAATTTTATTGTAACATCTATTATTAGGTTCTCTGTATCATCCCATACTCTTTCCATTTCTTCTAACTCTCTCCACTCACCTCTATTTAAATTATCTTTCTGCAATGCACAATTTAAAAATGAGAAGGTTTGTAGTAGATTCTCCTGACTATCCGAATATGTAGCAGCCGGAGCTATATGACCTCTATCCCAAGGATTATCATAGTAATCGTCATTATCAGAAGTAATAATTCCTTCTTCTGTAAACCAATTATATCCTCCATCATCTCTATCTACATTCTTAGGTCTATCAGTAGATGTGTAAGTAAGTTCAATAGGTTGTTGATAAATCTCTGAATATAAAACTGTAAATACATTGTTCTGAACTGAAACACTATTACTATAGTCAGTTTCTATTTCTTTTAGTTCTCTTACAGTTTGTACTGGGGGAGTTGATTTAATTACATCTTTAGTACAACCACTTAAAAGTAAAAGTAAAATAAAACAAATAACCATATTAAACTTAGACTTAACGTTTACCTCCATCATATGGTACTGCATGACCTTCAGTTACTAACAATTGATTTAAATCTCCTAAGGGCTCAACAAGTAAAGTTCCTAAACTTCTACCATACTTATCTAAACCATGAGATTTTAGTTTAAATTTATTATTATTTACTGATAGTATTTCTTTTAATCTTTCTTTAGCTTTTAAGCCTTTTTCTTTTTCTTCTAGGTCTCTAGTTCTACTTTCATAAGCATCAATACCAAATAACCTAATATTTGCTTTTATCCAGGTATTAAAACCTAAATCTACCATAGCATGGACAGTGTCTCCATCTACTACTCTAATAAGTTCTGCGTTGTAAATATACATTTTATCTATCCCAATTTTTGTATGCAGTTCGGGTTTCTTTGTGTGCTATAAGAATTTGTCCTCTTTGTTTTCCATTATGGTTGTAAGAAACATGTACCCAATCTGGTTTTCTTCTATTACCAAATTCCCATATTAACTGGTCAAAAGGTAAATTATCTTTTATATAATAAAAAATATCATCATTGTTAGGTCCTTTTCTATTATCCATATCTATGTCCATAGCCTCAGCCTTTGAATGTTGTGAAGTTTGTGAACCTCCAATAGCCCTATTTAATCCTGGGCTTCTATATCCTGAGGATATGTAAATAGGGACTCCAAAATGGTCTCTTAATGGTTGAAATATATTATCAGCTAATGCCTTTGCTGCAGGAAATAAATGATCAGGAAGAGAATTATCTATTCCCCTTCTCAAAGCGGTGACAGACTTTGTGTATTCTGCCATTGATAAATTTTTTGATAACTTCATTTATTAATTATTTAAATATAATATTTCTTCTAATTTTTCTAATCTTCTATCTTGTTCTTTTTTATCTCTTTCCCAATCCGACCTTAATCCCCCTACTTCATCAATTACTTTTGCATCAGTATCTATTACTTTAGTATATAATACACCTAATGAAAATGCTATAATAGCAACCCATATAATAAATCCTAATGTTATAGAAGGTAATTTTTTAGAAAATTCATCAGGCACCATCCCAGTGATTTAAATTAGAATCTTCTGAATTATTATTAGGTTTTTTAAATACTTTTCCTACTTCCGATATACCGAATGAACCTAATACAAGCCAAAGAAATGAGTTATAAATAAGATCACTAATTACTAAATCTTTTCCCATATAACCTGTTACTAAATCTGCTATAGCAAATACTACCATTACAATAAATGAAGCAAACCCAACAACTGATTTTTCATTAACATCATTTTTATCTTTAAACATGTCTTTAAATGCCATAACGTTATTTTATTTTTTTATCTTTAACTGTTTTTGTAGATTTTCTTGGTGTTGGTTTTTTTTCTACTGGTGTTACAACTTTCTTTTTTCTTACCGTTTTAGGTTTTGAAGTTTTAGGTTTGGATTTAGTTGTTTTTTTTACAGAAGAAGTTTCAGACAATTTTTTTAATTGTTCTGCTTTTAACTTTTCTTCAGCTTCCTCTGGGGTTGGCATTTTATTAATTAAAGTATAATCTGGGGTATGTTTTGGGTCAGATTTTGGTTTACGTTTAAAAAGATTAAAAAATTTTTTTAATAAAGATAACATAATATTTTGATTTTAAAATTAAATACAATTATAAATATTAAAAAGGGGACCCTTAGGTCCCCTTTTAATAAAATATAAATTACTTAACTTTAAAATGTATATTTTAAAGAAGCATTCCAAGTACGTCCGAATCCGAACCATACTGAGTTTCTAGTATCAATTCCATTCCAAGTTGTAGAACCTGCCTCTGCATGAATGTTAGAATTTGATTCTGCAATATAAGTTGTATCAAATACATTATTCATATTAGCTCTTAAAGTAAAGCTTGGACTGATGTAAAAAGTTGCACCTGCATCTACTAATGAATAGGAAGGTAATTTAACTGCTCCTTTATTATCAGCTTGTGTAAAAGCTGAATCTGTAATAGAATAGTCAGCATATAAACCATCTACAAATCTGTAGCTGGCATCTACTTTAAATTTATTACCTAATCTATGATCTACTTGGAAATTAGCAGTAAACTGAGCTGCATCACCTACCTTAGCTCCTTTAGTATAAAGAGTTCCAGTACCTATTAGCTGTTGATTATCATCAAATAATTCAGACTCAAAGTTTTTAGTATATCTCCAGTCACCCATAGAAAGCATACCTTTGAAAGTAGTGTTATTTGAGTATCTATAACGACCTTCAAATTCAATACCATTGTGTACTACATCGATATTTCTAAATTGTGCAAATCCATCTACACCTTGCTGGTTAGTTAATGAACGAGATACAAATCTATTACCCCATACTGTAGTATAAGCATTAACATCTAACTTTAATCTACCATCGTTATATCCGTACCCAATCTCAAATGAGTTAATTTTCTCATTCTGTAGATTAGGATTAACATCGTTTTGATAGTTAGGGAAAACTGCGTCAAATAATGGCTGACGAGAGATTAAACCTCCATTAGCGAAAATATTGCTAACTTTGCTTAAGTTATAGTTTACACCCCCTTTAAGGTACCCACCGCCAATATTTTTCTTATTTGAGATAGGATTAGCTGGTTGGTCAAAGTAATCTTCTCTTTGGTAAGATTGAGTAGAGGTACCAGCTTGAACTACTGCAGTAAATACATCTCCATTGTACTCAGCCATACCGTTGAAACCTGTCCATTTTACATTACCAATATTGTAGTAATCAATTTTAGGGCCTCTGATTCCAGTGTTCTTAAAAGGATTAGCCTCAACAGTAGTGTTGATAATCTGTCCTGCACTATTTCTGTTTCCACCTGAGTAATATCCATCTAATCCTAAAAGATCATTTAAAACTCTATAGTGGTATCCTTTGTAGCTTCTTAAATCTACACCTAATGAATATTTAAATCTTCCTGATGTAATATCTAAAGAAGAAATACCGCCAATCCAGTCATGAGAGTTCATAGATGCTCTACGGATAAGTACGTTTCTGTTTACGTTTCCTCCTGGGTTTCTGTTTCCACCTATTAACTGTCCGGCAAATCCAGAAATTGGTCCGTCATAACCTTGAGTAGTCGCTTGGTTTACTGCTACTACATTATCAAAATTAATGAATCCGTTTGAATCTCTTGAAGCAACTCCTTTACCTTCTTCAAACTGCTCAGTTAAGTCTTGTCTGAATGGGTACAAATCGATGTCTGAGTTTCTGTAATTGTTACCTCTTGGACCTGTTCCTCCTCCGCGTCCTGCAGAAGCATAAAGGGAAGTATTTAACTGGACATTATCAGAAATATCCCAATCCCAGTTAAATGTAGCAAGTGGTTTGTTGTAGAAATTACGACGAATGTTGTACTCTTCTCCATTTAAGTATCCACCGTTAGTATTCCATCTCCTATCAATTCCTTCAGAACCAAAGTTTTGATAATCACGAATAGAAACCCACACTGAACGTTGGTGGTGCCATTGACCTGCTCCTAAAACTGATAGGTTAAAGGCATGATTAGAATCATCTGGATCATAACCTAAAGCAAAGAAGTAAGTCCATCCTTCTCCTCCTGTAAAGTTAACATACCCATCACCTTGCCATCTTGATAATAAAACAGAAGCAGCAAACCCATTCTCATTCTTTCCAGTATTGTAGATTGCAGAAGTTTTTCTGTAACCATCATTACCTAAAGATTGAGTTAATGAACCGCCTTCAGCTATTTGAGCAGTCTTAGTAAAGATAGAAACTGTACCTCCTACCGATGGTACAGCTAATCTTGAAGCACCAAGACCTCTTTGAATTTGGATACCTGAAGCAACGTCTGTTAAACCTTGCCAGTTACTCCAATACACCCACCCATTTTCCATATCATTAACAGGTTGCCCATTGATAAGGAAAGATGTATTACGCTGATCAAAACCACGAAGTGAGATACGAGAATCTCCATACCCTCCTCCTTGTTTGGTAGCATAAACACCTGGTGTGCTGTTCATAATTTCTGGAAATTCTTGATTTCCAACTTTTAAACTAATGTCTTGAGCTGAAATAGTAGAAACTGCTACGGGTGTTACCCTTTCTTTGGCAATATCAATTACCCTAGAAGAAACTACTACTTCTTCAAGTTCTTGAGTTTGAACAGTTTCCTGTTCAACTTCTTGGGCATAAGCCCATCCTGTCACTAATGTTAATAATAGTAACTTTGAAAAATTTCTCATGTACACATGATTTTTTGAATTAAACATAACATAACCTTTTTTTAAACTTTATATAAATATCTTAACCTTATCTTAAAACATTTGACTTTACTATTAAATAAACTACCCATCACAACTTACACAATCAGCCATTCTAGAACCTAAATCTCCTTTAATAACGGAATCTGTACGTAAATAATATAATGTCTTTATTCCCAATTTCCAAGCTTCCATATGAACTTGGTTAATCCATTTTGGTGAATCATTTGGATCAAATGAAAGGTTTAAAGATTGGGTTTGATCTAAATATCTTTGCCTAATAGCAGCCTGGCGCACTAGTTCTAATTGGTTTATTTCTGAGAATGTTAAAAATAGTTCTTTTTCCTCAGGGGTTAAAATGCTATCAGGTAAATTTTGTACTGATCCTCCATCTTGGAGCATTTGATCCCACCATCTATCTTTATCCTCTCCTTTTTCAAATAAAATAGATTGTAATACTTTATTTTTTCTAATAAAAGTACCTTTAGCACCATTAAAAGTATAAATATTAGCAGGTAAAGGTTCAATTCCTGCACTAATCCCTCCAGTAATTACAGAATTAGATACTGTGGGGGCAATTGCTAATAAATGAGTATTCCTCATTCCAGTTCCCCTACACCATAAAGGTTCTCCATATTCAACAGCCAAATCACGAGATGCTTTTTCTGCTTTATTTTTAATATCTGAAAAGATAGTATGGGTATGGGCTGTGGAGGCAATAGAATTGAATGGTAATTTTTTCTGTTGGAGAAAAGTATGCCAACCCATTACACCTAATCCTAAAGCTCTACCCTTAAAAGCATGTGCATGAGTACGTTTGAACGATTCCCTACCACTTGTTTTATCAATAAATTCTTGCATTACACCATCTAAAAACCAAGTAGCTAATTCTACAGTATCTGTATCTTTCCATTCATCATACTTAGCTAGATTTAAAGAAGATAAACAGCAAATAAAACTATGTTCCTCATCTGTAAATAAAGTAATCTCAGTACAAATATTAGTCATTGTAACATTAAGATTATTAAGCATATAAGCAATAGGATTATTTTTATTCACATTGTCCTTATACATGATATAAGGCTCACCTGTTTCCATTCTTGCTTTTAAAATAGTAGCCCAAGTATTTAAAGCATCAGGATCCCTAGCTTCTAACTTACGCATAAACATATCATCTACAACTACACATTGATGTAAATTTAAACATTGTCTATTAGGATCCCCTTTTGGTCTTCTGATTTGTAGAAATTCATCTATATCTAGATGGTTGATATCTAAATTAACAGATGCAGCACCTCTTCTTACATTACCTTGGTTTGTAGCAATAATGGCAGAATCATAAATTTTACACCATGGTACTACTCCTTCAGATTTTCCATTTCCTGAAATACTGGTTCCTCTTGGTCTTATGCGAGATACACTTATTCCTACCCCTCCACCAGATGCAGTGAGTTTCATTAGTTCCGCATTAGTCAAACCAATTCCACGTATAGAATCAGGTGTATCTACACCAAAACAAGAAATAGGTAAACCTCTATCTGTTCCCATATTTGATAAAACAGGTGATGCTAAACCAACCCATCCATTCCATATAATTTTGAAAAATTTACTTTCTAATTCAGGTTTTTTTAATCTATTAGAAGCAGCTCTAGCTACCCTTTTATATGCTTTTTTTACATCTTCTCCTGGGAGGAGATATCCTTTAGAAATAGTGGCTAAAGAAATTTCATCCATCCATTCAGGATAATTTTTCCCTGCTTCCCATTCTGTATAATCTGCTATTAAATTATTGTCCATTAAAAATTAATTTTATTTAAAATAATGCTCCCGCATCCCAATTTTGTACTCCTTTAGAGTAATTAGTAACTCTATTTGCAAAGAAATCTGTGTGTTGTTTTCCAGCTGATAATGAATCAAACCATTTCATTCTTTGTACTGCTTCAGTATCAATTCCATTTACTATAGGTCCATATCCTAAATCTCCCATTTTAGTATTTACTCTATGTTTAATAAAAGATACTAAATCATATTTTGAACATCCCTCTAAATCACCCATTTCATAGACTTTATCAATAAAATCTAATTCCAATTTTAATGAAAGTAAAGCAGCCTCTTCAACTTGTTTTTTTAATTCAGGAGTATTTAACTCTGGGTGTTCTTCTAAAAGGGTCCTAAATAACCAACAACCAGCATCTGAGTGTAATGATTCATCTCTGATACTCCATTCAACAATTTGACCTACACCTTTAAGTAAATTTCTTAATTTAAATGATAATAAAACAGCAAAAGAAGAAAATAAATTTACACCTTCAGTAAATGCAGAAAAAATAGCTAATGATTTAGCTCTTTCATGCCAATCAGGGTTACCTTCATGGTCATCCCTAACATTCATTAAAGTTTCAATTTTAGCCATTGTAGTTTCATCTTCTAAAAATTCACTAAAATCATCTAATCCTAATTCTTCATTTAATAAGGAATAAGCTTCAGCATGAATAGTTTCAAAAGCACCAAATGTAACAGCCATTTTAATAACCTCTGGTTTTCTAAACCATTTTGTAACTAAAGATGACCAGTAATCATTTACTACAGTTTCTGTTTGGGCAAACCCTTTTAAAATAGATCCAATTATATTCTTTTCAGTATCATTTAGATTTTGCTTCCAATCATTAACATCGGACATCATAGGGACTTCAGTATGGAGCCAATGTGCCTGCTGTTGTTTCATCCAATAATCATGTGCTTCTGGGTATTCAAAAGGTTTGTAAATAATGCGTTCTTGCAGTAGTGATTTTTTTGCCATCTTGTTAAATTTAAATTATTTTTCTAGTTCAAAGAACTTTTTACGAAGTAACTGTTTATCAAAGCTATCAACATCAGTATCATATTTATTAGATTTAGAAGGAGGAGACAATTGTTCAGAGTCTTCACTATCCTGGTAATCAAATACTTCAAAATGACCAGTTGAAGTATCTGCATTTACCGAAAAGGTAAGGCCATCCATCCCATATCTATTTTTCATAATATGAAATCTACCAGTGTTATTAACTTTATCTTCTTTCTTACGTGAAAGAGACATAGCAAAATCAGAAATCATCATTTTATCATATGACCCTGCAGCTTTATCTCCTTCTATTATTTTGTCTTGTGCACCTGCACGGTTAACTTGCGAAACAGACCAAATAGGAATATCTAACTGTCTAGCAAGACCTTTAGTGCTTGTATAAATATCATCGATTTCATCTTTACGCTCACGATTCTTTTTTCTAGATGAAAGCAAATCAACATAATCAATTATTACCATATCTGGTTTAATGCCCATTCCTGAGCATTTGTTAATATGAGATTCAATTGTTGAGATAGTTGCCCTACCTGTAGGAAATTCTTTAATAATTAACTGACCTGGTAACTGAGGAATGGTCTCTTCTACTTTATCTCTGAATGAATCTATTTTATTGACTGGTGTTTTTGTAAAGAAAGCGTCATATCTCTTACCAACATAATCTTCACCCAATTCAAGAGTATAATGTAAAACATTATATCCTAATCTAACTGCATATCCTCCTAATGCTACAAGAGACCATGATTTACCACCTCCGGGATTACCAAAAATAAGACCAAAATCTCCATTTCCAAGTCCACCTTGCAGTAAACCATTAATACGTTCCCAAGGTGTAGGTACAATTGTTCTTGAATTTTCTCTATAACGTTCTTCAATATCTTTAATATATTCATGGCCTATATTTTTATCCTGTCCTGCTTTTAGAGCATTATCTATTAAAAATCGAATCCCATCAAAATCCCCCCCTTTAAGTAAATCAACAGAGGACATTAATGCCTTTTTTAATTGTTGGTTTTTGCAAAAGTTAGTAAATTCTTCTTGAACATATTCTAAATCCTCATCTGAGGTTACATATGCTTCTTTAAGTTGTTCTTTAATAGATATTTGTAATACTTCATTATCTAATTTTTGAAGTTCAACCTTTAAAATATCTAATGAAGGTGTAGTGTGATACTTGTCATAATACTTAAGTATTTCTTTTATAGCCCATTTTTGAGCTGGGTTTTCAAAATACTCATCTGAAATAATGTCATGTATATTGGTTAAAAATTCTTTATGTGTTAATAAAGAAGATAAAACCTTTATTTGAAATTCGTGTCCGTATTGATTTATACTATTAAGTGTCAATCTTTGTAACTTTTAAATTGTAAAAAATTATCTTTTAACCAAGTATCTAAATTCCTAATCATCCCCCCTAATTGGTCTGTATTATAAAACTGTATAAACATTTCAGAATTTAATTCAGGGAAATCTTCTTCAATTAATTCATCTAAATATAGTTTTTCTTTATCATCTATCATTGGGGAATTTAAATCCATAACCTTGTAACTTGTCCTAATTCTTTCTTCATCCTGAATTATGCGAGAATATACAATATGGTCTTTAAATTTCCTAGTTGAGATTTCAAAAATATCTTCTAATGTTAAATCTTTTTCTTGTAATTCAGGAAATTTCTTAAATATACCTTTTACACCTAATCCTTTAACCCCTGGAATATTGTCTGAACTATCTCCCAGTAGTGTTTTATAAAGGATAAAGTTTTTAGGAGAAACCCCAAATTTTTCTTTTATAGCATTTGGAGTATAATATTCTTTTTCCATTGGTCTATATAATATAATTTTATCAGTTACTAACTGAACAAAATCTTTATCACTAGATACAATAAAGCATGTAGAATTGTATTTTTTTACTAATTTTGTAGATAACACTGATATAATATCATCGGCTTCTACCTTATCAAGTAATGTAGTTTTAACAGGTAATAATTTAAGATATTGAATTACACGTACAATTTGGTCTACTTTAGCATCATGTTCATCTTCTAGACTATCAAATGCATCCCAGTTTGTAATTCGTTGTAAATTTCTTCCACCTTTATATTCGGAGAGCAGGTTTTTCCTATTAGCAGTTGAACCTGCTCCGTCGAATACTACATAAACAGATGTTGGTTGGGTTTGACGAATCATTGCACCTAAAGAACGAAAGAATCCACCTAACCCACCAATATGGACCCCATCAGGATTAACCATATTCATCATAGCAAAGTTTCTAAAAAATAGGTTTAACCCATCAATTAATAATACTTTGTCATGTTTTCTTACTACAGTTTCTTCTCCTTGCTCTTGGATATTATCCAACAACTTAAATAGTTCTTTATGTTTCATAATGTTATGCTGGTTCTTTTTCGAATTGGGATATGTCGTTTACTTGTTCATTTTCTTCAACAACATCAAAATCCATTCCTCCTAATACTTTAGACCAATCTTTAGCATGATCATTTTTGTATTGTTTTAATTCATTTGGATCATCATTTATAAAACCATGGGGTGTCATTACAATTTTACCTCTTGTAGTAACTCCATTAATGTGATTTTTGTCAATCTGAAGGTTGGTTCTTTTAGCAAATTCTACTTGTTTACCATCTTTAATTGCTTTAATTTTAGATGTACCCGCAGACATAATATTACCAAATGTAATTACAAATGTTGAATCAAACCACATTGCATAACCACCTTTATTCATTAATTTGGGTTGCCCCATAGGTGATTCAGGTTTTAATGTCCAAACTTTATTAACACATACTAAGGTATTAGTATAAGGTGAAGATTCTTTTCTAGATAATGTAATCTTTTGATTTACATTATTCCCAAATTGGGTTGACATAGCACCTGCATTCCACTCATTATTATTTTTGTTAGATTTAAGTGACATTTCACAAGGTACAGAACCAATACTATCCCATAAAAATAGCAAATCATAAGGTAAATTACCTTTTTTCTGTTCATCCATTAAATCTAAAATAAATACTGCTACATCTTCGATTGAATTAATAGTTTCTCTATCAACATAAATAAAATTACCTCCATAATCAGTAATTTCACCATTGTCATCTCGAGTAATATTAATATCAAGACCCATTTGCATAGCGTGTTCCCAATTCCATTTCATCTCAGTAATGATAAAGACTGGCAGTACCCCATTATTTTGGGCTGATACTGCCGCTTCAATCATTGCTGTTGTTTTACCTGTATCTGAATGACCTCTAAGTAAAACAATATGTCCCATAGGTATTCCAGGGACAGAAGTTACTTCCCTAAAAGCAGGTGAAAGTGGGATCCATTGTTGTTCTTTAAACTTAATATTTTTATCTAAACCCTTTTTAGACTTAAATTTATTAAGATCAAAATTATCCCTAATTTCTGCAGATACTGCTGCAGATAATGATTTACTTTTCCTCGCCATAATTAAAATGGTAAATCATCAGTTTTACTACTCTCCTTTGGGAATAATGAATCAAATTCATCAGCCTTAGTTTGTTTAGATTTTGAAGTATCTAAACTAAAATTTGAAGCTGGTTTATCATCAAATGATTCAGCTGGTTCTGAGGTGATATCCCCTTCTTCATTATCATCTTCAGGTGATAACCATTTTTCTAGGGCAGATTTCATTTCATCAAATGAATATCTTTTGAATAATTCTTCTGGATTTGGTTGTTCTTTCATCCAGGTTTCTACTTTAGAAGAATCTTCACTAAGTGGAGATGTTTTAAGTCTAACTCTCACTGATGATTTATTATAAGGGGTACCTGTAGATTCAGGACCAACAGTTTCTACTGTTAAATCTCTACCTCCTGCAATGTCAGTATAATCTCCGATTTCTTCATCAACAGCAAGTGCTAATAATTCTTCATATACTTGTTTTCCAAATTGCCATAATCTAACCCCCATGTCTTCTTCTCCCCTAACAATTACAGGAGCAAAAATACGAGTTTTGGCATCTAATTTTTTAGCTAGAACATAATTTTCTTTATTATACTCTTCTCTAAGTTTTTGGGAAAATAAGTAAATAGGGTCTTTTTCACCAAAGTTAAGAGGTGAAATCATAACCTTATTTGTAATCCCATAATAAAATTTTAATTCCTTAAATGGGTTATTTGAATTAAAAGCAGAGGGTACAATCCTAATTTGTGATTTACCTAAAGAAGGCTTCCAAAAAATTTTAGTATAATCTGTTTTTTGGGAATTTGAACTTTGTTTCTGTTGGAGCCCATCCAACTTCTGTTTAAGTAATGATAAATCCATGTGTAACTTTTTTTATGTAACCTAAATATAATAACCTTAGTTTGCTACTCCAAACTATATCTCAATTATTCTATAAATCTTAGTATTGAGCTGGGTTAGCTCGTTGTGTTGGGTAAGTAAAATACAATTACTATAATGTTGCCAATTTACTTGAAATCTTGTATCAACAACACCCCCATTTAATTTTTTAATTAACTCATTAAGAGCATTAATTGTATATAAAGTATTTGATTCTTTTTTTCTATGTACTAAAATAGTATTTTCAGGAATTGAACCAATGTTAGCTTGCTCCACATTGTAAGTAACTACATACTCATCTTTACCTACTATCTCTAAAACAAACAGTTTATTGTAAATAATACTATATTTTTCTTTAATATTTTCAATCAAAGAGTCTAGCCCATCTAAGTCTGTAAAAGTACAAAATAGCTTATTATTCAAATTCCCTAAATTTTCAACATCATTAACGACATCATATTCTATATTATACGTATTGGTAAATTCATCTAAAATCATAGTCATAACCTTCAGTTTTCTTTGTACTTAATTTATATTTTTTAAAAATATTTTCAATTTTTTCCAATAATTCTACTTCTTTATTATCAAAATCAAAAAGAAACGAATCATAAGTATACAATACAAGTTTAGTATTATACCCCTTCAATATACAAAATATATCCCACAATATCAATATATTTTGAGAAGTTTCCATATTTTGAAGCATATAATTAAATAGCTTTTGTGGATTCATTTCCCCCAACGTTTCCTTTGTATATACAAACCCAGAAATCGGACATTCTACAAACCCATCACTACTAAACTTCCTCCAAATATCTTTTATGTATACATCAATTTTTTTAAAGAACTCCAGTCCTCTATAATTTTCGAATACACCTCCATATAGCTGCTTGAAAGTAAGCTCTTTTGCCTTTTTGTAACCCACTTCATATAAGGAAGCAAAATGAGAGTGAACATCGCTAGTGGGAAAAGTATAATTAACGAGACGAGCAGCCAAATTAGGGTGATAAGCAGAGATATCAAGCTCCACAAACCTGTTATTACGTGGAATAAAACTTTTTCTACATCCATTTTCTTTATTAAGTGCGGCATAATTTACGTTTTTAAATTTATTAGACGGTCTTGTTGTTGTTGTTTTTAAGTTATATTGAGTGTAAGTGAATTCACTATCAATGGGGTGGAAATATCCTTCGAAGATATCATTTTGTATTCGAATTCCACTTCTTTCGATGGCGTTGAATACCACTGAGGTTTTATTGTTAAAGAATTCATTATATTTTGTTTTTTCTTTGTTTATATTGTCTTTTAGATCTCCAAAAATCATCTCACACACCTCATAATGCTTTACAATTGGGATAATCTTATTTATCTCTTTATTATCACCATGTTGTCTATAAAACAAATCATGTGTTTGTGTTGTAGGTCGTATATACGTAGTGGGGGGAGGAGTGATGTCATAAAGAGCTTTTAATGGGAAATAATGTAATATCTCCTTTTTATCTCTACAATATAGAACATCAAACTTTTTTAGTACTTTGTCTATTGGCGTTTTTAACGCATTTAGAGTCTCACTATGGTTAATACATAGCATAAATCCTTTATGCGTAAATAATGGCCTAATATACACTAAACACACATCATTTTGTGTTGGGTGAATGTTATTATTAAAAGGGATTACTTCTATGAATGCCTCCTTATAACCACTATTGTAAAAAACCTTTAACTGCTCCTCATCTTCTATAAGCCAGTACATAAAACCATTTTCGGTAATATAAGAACTTATTTACTACAATCCAAATTATTTGTAATATTTATCAAACCTTCCTCTAAAGTATTCAATAAACCCTCTTAATTGGAGATTATTTTGGGTTTGTTCTATAGTTCTATAATTAACTTGATATACTTCTTCTCTTACACCTGTTAATACCCAACTTGCTTTTAAAGGAAAAAATAATTGATATGCTACACTACGATCTTTATTTAAATATTGGGCGTATGTAAACGCATCTACTTCCAAAAATTTAATTTCATTAGTTTTAGCTAAAAAATATCTTTCAAATTCTCCTAATTCATAATCTAATTCTACAGGTTTAGGATAAAAGGCAACTGGTAGGCTATATAATTTTTGAGATGGGGTTAAATTTTTAGATTTATTGTATGATTCATCCTCTACTACAGAATAAACATTTTTATTAGCTGAATTGGTTGGGTTTTTTGTTTCCTGAAGAGATGGAGGGGTAGTGTATTTGATTAGAGTTAGTCCACTATTTGGTTCTTGAGGGGTTTTACCTGTAAAATAGGTATCATTTGATACTTTATAATAATATCCTTTATAGTCCTCATTGGTAGACTTTATATAATATTCTTTTCCTTTTGTATATAAATTAGTTTGTATTTGAGATTTAGGGTAATACATTAGTTTTTATTTTTAGGTAAAGATATGGTTTCAAGTGTGGTTTCCCAATTATTATCAGATAAAGAATGGCTTACTTTTATCACAATGAATTCTAAAGCCGTAGGATAA
>Ga0208767_1000642_pt1 | contig 28907 bp, 28 predicted proteins | sample VirMetDEL_Mar_21_FD_184514 | JGI IMG/M metagenome (GOLD analysis project Ga0208767, IMG submission 184514) | Aqueous microbial communities from the Delaware River and Bay under freshwater to marine salinity gradient to study organic matter... | ecosystem: Environmental > Aquatic > Marine >... | reverse complement strand
AAGTTCTACTCTGTGTTTTTGTCCGTAATCAAAAGACAGTGCTGTCACTTCATAGCCATTGGCGAGTAGATGAAGCAACACTGTGGAGCTGTCCATACCTCCACTTAGTGACAATACTGCTTGTTTGTTCATTTTTCTTTTTTATCGTTTAAATGTTGATCTCTAGTTTCATGGTCCCAAATACCATTTGCATTGTATTCATGCCAGTATACTCGACCTTTTTGGATTGCATCTTTAATGTTTCTTTGCCTTGCGTTCAAATTACTTTCCCCACTTTTGACTTCCAAAAAATGAACAGCACATTTTTTCTTAGATCCCATATCTGTAAATGCAATATAATCAATTGGGTTTCCAAAAAATCTCACATCATTAGGGTTAATTGGAAAATTATCCATAAATGGGACATAGTGCTCAATTGTTTTTCCAAAACTAACGGCTCTGGATCTTGCATAAGCATCTTCTCTGATTGCTTTTTCTTCTTTAAGTTTCCATTTAGCTAAATAGGATTCTGCTTTACGTTCAGCTAATTTATCATGAAATCTCCAAACATAGTAAGTAAATGCTAATGCGCAAATTGTAATTGTAAGTAAAACTAAATTCATATTTTATTTATAGTTCTAAACATTTCTACATTGTGTAGAATGTCATATATCTGTTTTCGGTTAACTTCTTGAGTGAAGTCTTTATCGATTTTTTGGCTACTTTTATGTAGCAAACCCCCCTCGGAATACCTAATTCCTTCTAAACCATGTATAATAGGATTTGAAGTGTCTATAGATTTAATAAAAGGGAAATTTTTATAATAAAGAAATGCTTGTGGTAAATTACACCCTAAAAGATGTACTTTATCGTGATCGCTTATAACTTTATTTTTATATAAATTAGTAATTGTTTTAAGGCGACCCATCATTTTAGCTACGTATGGATTAGGATGTTGAAACGTTTCTTGAAACCAAGATGCCCCGTAACTGAATGCTATTTTTTCGTATCCAAACCACTTGTATGTTTGATAACTAGTAGCAAATTCTATATATGATTTACCTTGGACAACTGCTACTTTAGTAACTCCTTCAGGTAATTCTACTGATGCCCATGTTTTAGCATTTCGAACACTCATAGCAGCATTTTCCCAAACATCAGGAACAATAAACTCATCAGGTTTGAGTTCTTCTATCCAATATAAAAGGCGTTTAGTATTATATGCCTCTCCAAGTTCATGGAGTGAATTATCCATGATTATATATCTACCTTTTTTCTTTGCTTCTCTAAAATACGCCTCATACTCGGGAAACTGATCTAAGAGATGAGGTAAACAATAATCGTAGTCATTAAACTTCTCAGATTGAGAAAGCAGTTGTAATGGAACCTCATGTGATACTTTAACCTTCATAGATTGCTGTATTTTTACCGTGTTCCATAAATTCTACTTTAGCTACTTTTACTCTTCCATTTGTTTCTTCTTGGATAAATGGGTTGAGTTTATTAAAAATAAATTGGGCAAAACGTTCTGCTCCTGTAGCAGGGATAATTCTTACTTGGGCTAATCCTTGTGCATTTAAAGATTCAAAATTACCTCTACAGGGATCATCTTCTGCTATAATAAGTGTGTGATCAAACATATAGTCCATCCATGCTTTAGGAGACATACCATCAATGGTACCTTTGGCTCTTTTCATGCCACCAAAGTCCCATACCCAGTTTCTTTCGTCTAAATTACCTTCAAACCAAACTCTAAAACTAACTCCATAGCCATGAAGAAATCTACAGTGTGTGTTTTCTGCTTTCCATTGACGGAACACACAGCTAAAACCGTCAAATAATTTTGTTGATTGAAATTTTCCCATATTTTATTGTATTAAAGGATTTTTGCGGGGCCTACCTCTACCACGTCTTACTACAGGCATATGTTCTAGTACTTTAACATTTTTAATTCCCCTATGTTCAGCAAATGCGTAATACATTTCTTCAAGAGTGCCATCAAATTCTTCTATAAATTCTCTTACAACATCTTTTGTACACCCAAAAGCAATACCAAACTGTTTAACGAGCTCTATAAGGCGCTTTTGTTCAGTTTCATAACCATCTTTGATAAGAAGATTTTTGCGCTTGAGGTAACGTCTTCTGATTGCATTGGATTCTTCTAAAAAACTTTGGGAATCATTGAATAGGTGTCTTTTTGAAGCAATTTCTTCTTCACACCAGTGATCTTCCCATTCAGCTTGTTCAAAATATTCAGGGTAGTCAAAATCACCATTTTGAATACGTTCAAGTAAAGGCTTGTAGTGATGAAGTGCCTTGTGAGTAGGGAAACGTCTCCACCAGTAAAATGGACTACGCTTCCGATGAGTCGGTTTCGGGGGAATTCTCTTTGCCATAACGTTTTTTAAATTCTTCTTGTATTAAGATACTTTCTTTTTTTAGGGAATCCAAATCATCTAATGAAGCATTTTCCATTTTTTTAAAGAGGTTGAGGATCTTTTCAAGATCCCCAACCATTTGTTCTAATTCTTTTTCTTTATCCATCGCAAGCTACACAATCTACTGTTCGTGAACCTAAATCACCTTTAATGACTGAGTCGGTTCTTAAATAATATAATGTCTTTACACCTAATTTCCAAGCTTCCATGTGGCACTGGTTAATCCATTTTGGTGAATCTGTAGGGTCAAATGAAAGATTGAGTGATTGGGTTTGGTCAATATATTTTTGCCTAATTGCTGCCTGACGAACAAGTTCAAGTTGGTTTACTTCGCTAAAAGTTAAGAATACTTCTTTTTCCTCCTCCGTAAGAACATCGTGTGGGAGGTTTTGTACTGATCCATTGTCTGCTAAAATAGCATCCCATACTTTATCAGTGTTTTGTCCTTTGCCTTCTAACAAACATTCTAATTCTTTGTTTTTAACAATAAAGGTTCCTTTGGCACCATTAAAAGTATAAATATTAGCTGGAATAGGTTCAATACCTGCTGAACAGCTATTTAAACGTGAGTTTGAAACTGTAGGAGCGATTGCGAGTAAATGGGTATTTCTCATACCAGTACCTCTACACCATACGGGTTCACCGTATTCTTTAGCTAACTCTCTTGAAGTTGCTTCGGCTTTACTTCTGATATCACTAAAAATAGTATGAGTCCAAGCTGTTGAAGCAATAGAATTAAATGGTAGGTTTTTCTTTTGGAGGAATGAATGCCAACCCATTACACCTAAACCTAATGCTCTACCCTTTTGGGCATGTCGGTGAGTTCGGATTAATGAATCTTTACCATTTGATTTATCTATAAATTCTTGCATGACTCCGTCGAGGAACCTAATCGAGGTTTCAACGACGTCTGTGTCTTTCCACTCATCATACTTCGCAAGATTGAGGGAGCTAAGACAGCAGATAAAGGAATGTTCTTCATCAGTATGTAATGTTATTTCTGTGCATATGTTGGTCATACTTACATCAAGATTGTTCATAGCATATGCTAACGGATTATTTTTGTTAACATTATCTTTAAACATGATGTATGGTTCACCTGTTTCAACTCGGGTTTTTAAGATTTCTAACCATAGCTTCATAGCATCACCATCTCTGTCTTGTAATTTTCTCATAAATGAGTCATCCACAACTACACACTGGTGTAGGTTAAGACATTGGCGGTTAGGATCACCCTTTGGTCTTCGAATTTGCATAAATTCATCAATATCAAGATGATTAATATCTAAGTTTACAGACGCAGCACCTCTACGAACTGAACCTTGGTTTGTGGCAATAATTGCTGAATCATAAATCTTACACCAGGGTACTACACCTTCACTTTTACCATTACCTGTAATTGCTGTTCCTCTAGGACGGATTCTACTTACTGAAATTCCAACACCACCTCCAAGGGCAGTTAATTTCATAAGTTCAGCGTTTGTTAATCCGATACCCCTAATTGAGTCAGGCGTATCAATGCCAAAGCAACTAATAGGAAGACCGCGGTCTGTTCCAGTGTTAGAGAGTACTGGAGAAGCAAGTCCAATCCAACCATTCCAGATATACTTAAAAAACTTACTTTCCAAATCTGGGCGGTTAATTCTTTCAGCGATTGCTTTTGCAACTCGTCTGTATGCTTTTCTTGGTGTTTCATCTGGTAATAGGTATCCTTTTGATATTGTGGCTACGCCAACTTTATCCATCCATTCAGGGAAATCCTTTCCCGCAACCCACTGGGTTGTATCTGCTACTAAATTTCCGTCCATTTTTTAAAATATTGATTCGTCCCACTGCAAGTGCCCCTTGCTGTAATTTGTTACCCTTGATGCGAAGAAATCGGTGTGTTGTTTGCCTGCTGAAAGGCTATCAAACCACTTCATTCTTTTAAGTGCATTCGAGTCAATTCCATTAACTACTCCTTCGTAGCCAAGATCACCCATTTTTGTGTTAACTCTGTTTTTAATAAAGCTAATTAAGTCTTCTTTAGCACATCCTTCAAGATCTCCCATTTCATATACTTTTTCAATAAAATCAAGTTCAAGTTGAAGGGAAAGAAGTGCAGCTTCAGTTATTGCGGTTTTAAGCTCTGGAGTGTTGAGCTCAGGGTTTTCTTCGATAAGTGTTCTAAATAACCAGCATCCTGCATCGGAGTGCATACTTTCGTCTCTAATACTCCATTCAACAATTTGACCCACTCCCTTAAGCTTGTTTCGCATTTTAAAAGAGAGTAATACGGCGAAGGACGAAAATAAGTTAACTCCTTCTGTAAATGCTGAGAAGATTGCGAGAGATTTGGCAATTTCGTGCCAATCTTTTTCGCCATCAAAACTATCCCTAACTGACATAAGGTTGTCAATTTTAGCCATTGTAGTCTCGTCTTCGAGAAATTCTGAAAAGTCGTCAAGTCCAAGTTCTTCATTTAATAGTGAGTATGCTTCGGCGTGTATTGTTTCCATAGCCCCAAAAGTGGTCGCCATTGCTATAATTTCTGGTTTTCTAAACCATTTAGTCACTAACCCTGTCCAATAGTCATTTACTACTGTTTCTGTTTGAGCAAAACCTTTTAAAATAGAACCTATTATATTTTTTTCTGTTTCGTTTAAATTTTGTTTCCAATCATTAATATCACTCATCATAGGGACTTCTGTATGAATCCAATGAGCTTGTTGTTGTTTTAACCAGTAGTCAAATGCTTCTGGGTATTCGAAAGGTTTGTAAACAATTCTTTCTTTTTTTAGGTCCTTTTTTGCCATTTTACTTTAAAATTTTTGGTTAGTGTAGCGATAAATACAGTATATACCACTAAAAACTGAATATATTTTCAGCAGCCCTTTGGAGATTTCTTCGTTCGTTTCCTGTAAAACCAGCTCCGTCTGGACCGCTGTTCTCTTCATTATTTATACGGTTAGTAAAGTCAATTTTTCCAGTAGATGTATCCATAAGTGCGTTAAATGTTAAACCATCTGCTCCATATCTGTTTTTCATAATGTGGAATCTACCAGTGCCATTTTCCTTGTCTTCTGTTTTTCTAGAAAGCGAGATTGCGAAATCTGAAATCATAATCTTTGAATAACTTTCAGCGATTTGGTCGCCTTGAATAATGTTGTCTCTAGCTGCTGATCTATTACTTTGAGATGCTGTCCATATAGGAATTTTTAATTCAGTAGCCAAACCTCTTAGCGAAGTATAGATGTCATCTAGTTTATCTCTTTTTTCTTTTCCATTTCTAGTATATAAAAGATCCGCGTAATCTAACACGATAAGATCAGGTTCAATACCCTGGCCGCGGCATTTATCGACATGCGCTAATATCGTATTTACGTTAGCTTTACCCGCCGGATATTGCTTAATATACAACTTTCCTCTTATGTTTGCAAGCTCTTCTTTAACAGCTGATTTGTGAATTTTAATTTCATTTACAGGTATTTCTGTAAAGAAAGCATCGTATCTTTGACCAACATACATGTCAGAAAGTTCAAGTGTATAGTGCAAAACAGTATAGCCAAGTTTAACTGCATGTCCACCTAAAGCAACAAGCGCCCATGATTTACCACCACCTGGATTACCAACAAGTAGACCTAAGTCACCTGTACCTAAACCACCACTTAATAGTTGGTTAATTTCGTTCCAAGGGGTTTCAATTGTGTTTCTGGCTTCTTCTTGGTATCTAGCTTCAATCTCATCCATATAATCGTGACCAAGATTTTTTTCTACACCTGCTTTAAGTGCATTATCAATAAGTCTACGAATGTCTTCATAATTTCCTATTTCAAGTAGGTCAACTGAAGAAAGAAGGGCAGATTTAAGTGTTTGGTTTCTACAAAAATCTAAAAATGTTTGTTTAACAAAATCAAGATCTTGTGATTTAGTAGCTTTAAATGTTTCTTTAAGTTGTTCTTTTACAGCAACTTGTTGAATTTCATTTTTAATTTTTTCTACTTCAACTTTAAATACCTCCATTGTAGGTGTAGTTCTAAACTCTGTAAAATATTCTAGAGTTTTACCTACAATCCACTTATTGGCTTCATTATCGAAGAATTCAGGCGAAACAATATCTGCTACTTGTTGGAGGAACTCTCTGTCCTTAACAAGTGTAGATAATACTTTAACCTGGAAATTATGACCGTACTGTTCTAACTTACTCATGTGTTATTTTTGCAAGATTATTTAATTTGAGGAAATGTTCCTTTAACCAGATATCTGGGTTTTGTAAATTATTCCCCATATAATCTTCGTTATATAACATAATAAAATCATTTCGGTGGAGCAAATTTGTTGGGCGAGAAGCTAAATCACTTATTTGGATTTTTATTTGACCAGACATAATAGGATCTTTAAGTGACATCATTTTCTCGTTTGTTTCCAACGTTGCTCTATTTTCAACAATTCGTTTATGCATTAAACTGTCTTGTGTAGACGCGTAGTGTATAAGGTAATCTAAGTTCATCTCCATTCCTGTAATTTCAGGGATAACTTTAGCTACTTTTTTAGGGCCTAAACCTTTAATACCTTCAAGGTTATCTGATTTATCCCCCATTAAACACTTGTACATCAAAAAATTGTGAGCAGGTACTCCGTATTCAGTAAATACCTGTTCTTTAGTGTAGTATTTTTTCTTATTTGGTGACCAAACTACAATTCGATCATTTACTAATTGTAAAAAATCCTGGTCAGCTGACATGATAATAACATCGTTTTCTAGCACATTTTGTGCTATATATGCAATTACATCGTCTGCTTCAACATTGTCCACGCTATAAACATCAATTGGAAGTAACTCAAGATAACTGAGTAGTCTTCTAAATTGAATTTTCATTGCTTCTTTTTCGTCTTCAAGCGAATTAAAAGCATCAAATTTAGTTACACGTTTGGGGACTCTGTTTGATTTGTAGTCTGGGTTGATTTTTCTTCTTCTTTTACTACCTCCGGCCCCATCATAGGCTATAATAACTCTAGTGGGTTCCATTTCACGAATAGCAAATGCTAATGATTTCATAAAACCCATTATACCACCTACAGGAACACCTTTTTCATTAAGTGAACCATTTACGGCAAATGCTCTTAGAAATATGTTTAGTCCGTCAATGAGAAGCACCCTGTCATTAGGGTGCTTCTCTTCTGGCGATATGTTATTTAAGATATCTTCAAAATTACTCATTTTCTACAACTGTATCTTCAGGGTCACGATCTAAGCCCTCTTCTTTTTCATGACGATATTTCATAATGTACTTGTCACAAAGGGCTTCATACAGTTCTTCTTTTGCTGTGGGGTGACTTTCAAGCAAATCCCCAAATTCTTTAGCTAAGAATTGATGGGTTTCCCCGTCAGCAGTAGTATATTTGTACCAAGCTCCTCCTTGGGTTACTATTTTATACTCTTTGAGTAGTTTGAGGGTTCCATAAATATCATCGATTCCAGAATCGTAAAAGACGTTATAACGGACTTTTCGGTTAGGTGGACCTAGGCGGTTTTTTACAACTTCACATTCAACTTCCTGACCAACTACTGTGTCTATTCCATTAACTTTCTCTTTAATCTTGCCTACTCCTTTGAGTCGCAAGCGAACTGATGCATGGAATTGTAGCGCTTTACCTCCTGAGGTAGTGTATTGATCACCAAAGGGCATAGCATTCATTTTCTGTCTTAGTTGATTTGTAAACACACACAGTATTTTTTGCTTACCGATCAAATTTGTGATCTTGCGCATTGATTTAGACATGATGATTGCTTTTGCAGTTGCATAACCATCTTTATCGTAGTCAGCTGCTGACTCAATTTTAGTAGTTGCTGCCGCAACGCTATCGACAACAATAGTAACCAGCTTATCTTTTTGCTTTTCGCGGATCTTAACAATGATGTCTTCCATTGCTTCAAATACATCCTCAATTGTATCAAGTGGGATGTAAAGCATTTTATCAACATCAACCCCTATAGCAGTTAAGAACTGAGCATCGAGTGCTGATTCGGTGTCTATATAAATTGCAACACCGTCTTGTTTTTGAGTAGAAGCTATAACGTGAGCTGCGAGGAGGGATTTACCGCTTTGCTCTAGGCCCGTAATCTCAACAATTTTACTAACAGGCAAACCCCCGTTTGGTCTGTTAGAGATCGCCAGATCCAAAGGTGTGCATCCAGTAGATACCCACGATGTAACATCTGTAGGCGATTCTTCCCCTCCATTGAGGAAATACGCGACTTGATTATACTCTTTACTGAACTTTTTGTTTAGCGACAATGCTAACTCATCAGTAAGACTTCCCCCGTCTAGGGCTTTATTGTTGGATTTTTTTGCCATATTAACCGAATAGATCGTCTATTTTAGAATCGAGGTCAACTTTTTCTTTTGCAGGTGACGTTGCCTCTACTGTTTCCTGCTCTTCACTTGGTTGAAGGTATTTCTGAAGTGATTCCTTCATTTCATCAAATGAATACTTGTTGAATAACTCAGTGATATTCTTTTGATTTTCTAAAAGTGACTCAATGGTTTCAGCACTGTCTGCAAGTGCAGATTGAACAGGTTTAACACGAACAGTAGTTGTGTCGTACATTTTACCTGTTTCTTTTGCTGGGATTACTTCAACAGTAACATCTCGTCCTTGAGCAATGTCAGTAATGTCACCATAATCTTCATCCATCATAACTCCAAGAAGTTCTTGATAAACCATTTTACCAAATTCCCAAAAACGAACACCTTTGTCTTCTTCACCTCGAACAATTACAGGGGCAAAAATACGCATTTTAGGGTAAAGTTTCTTTGCCAATGCCATATTGTCTGGATCGTTTGACTTACGGAGTTGAGATGCAAACTCTAAAATTGGATCAGACTCATCAAAGTTTGAAAGTGACATCATTCTAGGTTTACCAATACCAAAGTAAAAATATAATTCAGTAAATGGTATTTCCTTGTTGTGCTTATAAGGCACAATACGAATAACTGATTTCTCACCACTGGGTGGTTTCCAAAAATTTGTTTTATAGTCAGATGTTGACTTACCGTTGGACTTGTTTTGCAAGCGGTCCATGCGCTTTCTAATTTCGTCTAGATTCATGACCTTTTAATTTTGGGTAAATATAATAACCCAGGTCAACGAATCCAAATTTTACCAGAAGGCTTTTTAGAATTTTTTATTTTCTAATATGTTAGAAAAATCTTCAATACCCTTTTTTGTACCCCTAAGTAATTGTTTAGACTTATAAAATATTATCTCGTCTTCAGGGGATACTCTTAAGTTATAACCCTCAAAGTGAATAAACTCATAAGTTGCTTGGGGATTGATGTATAAATCAAAATGGGTATCTTCATAAGATACTCGTGTACCTCCTAAAAAACGTTTAGGGGGCTTAATATCAAAAGCTCTATATAAGATTTCATCTTTATTTACGTACTGGGTACTGATAATATCGAAATCTTTAATTTTTCTAAAGGGTATACTACCATATATCATTAAAGGTACACTACCACCTAAAGAAATAAAATGAAAAGAGTTTTGGATTTTTATATAATTATCTAAATAACTTTTTAATTGTAAATCCATTTTATACTAGATACATATCTTGTTCATTGTCTATATCTATGCCCTTAGATTTATATACTTTTAACATATCATCTGTTGTTTTTAAAACAAAAACCCCATCATCTAAAATATCTTCTACAATAGAATATTCTTGTCCTAACCATTCTGATATTATACCATCGCATGGGTATGGATATGCTTGTGCACGGTTAGCAAATTCATCACCATATCTACCTGATTTATCTACTATACTAAATCCCATGTTACCTACAATTATAGTGTTATCTTTTTCAAAAAGCTTAACCTCAGGATCATTACGTCTATCTGCAGTAGGATCAAATCTTTTTTCTTTTTTTTCTAAGAAAGCAAAAACTTGCTTAAGCCGTTCTTGATTCTCTTCACTAATATCTTTATCAAATTTAGATGGGGCTGGATTCGATTCATCTGCTAAGTGTAATCTGTTTTTTAAAAAATCTCCTGATTTTAAAAGATCATAAAATTCTTGGTAGCGTGCATCATACATGCTAGACCACCCATCACTATTCCACCATCTATTATTGACAGTTTTATCAATTATAGGAGTTAAGGTAGAGTTCTTAATAGCCTTATATCCTTTTAATTCAGGTACTTGAATTTTTATACTCATATCGATTTTGTTTTAATATTACTTATCCAATACAGGATTATCATTTTTATTCATAAACTGTTGGGTACCATAATGGAATTGGTATTTATTAGCTTTATCCTTTTTATCTATTAAGACATATAAATCGTCTTGTCTTATATAGAATTTAAACATCGAATCTGTTTTCCCTGTTGCTGTACACCAACCTGTTCCAGAACCCAAATCACATGAAACTTGTCCTAAATCTTCAGATCCTTTGGGGATTTTATATATGTCAAAATCTGCTACTGTTCCAATTTTTAATTTAGCATATTTTTGTTCAAATGGGATTCCTTTTTGTTGTGATGGGTCTGTTTCTTTATTTATAATCTCAATAGATTTAGAATTAAAATCTTCTATTTTGTTTTTATCTTTATAAAAGTTAATGTCAGGGGAAGGGTATTCTCTTTTATTGCGATCAAAAATATTAAGATATTCTTTATATTTTTCAATATCTTCAATTTTAATTACCCTAGTTAGTACTCGTTTAGCTAACCAAGTAGCATATGCTGATTTCTTATTTGCGGCATCTATAACTTTGTCAAAAACAGTAGAAGGCATTTTGCCACTATCCACATATTGGGTACGAAGTTGTTCAATAGCAACTTCATTCAGCATTTCATCAAGTACTTCTTTTAGTTTCATTTTACTTCGATTATATTTTTAAGATGGGCTTTTTAATTTTCTATTAATTCCTCCATTACACGAATGGCTTCTTCAAATGCTTCTTTTTCAGTATTGAATGTCATTTCTTCTTCAGGGGCATAATACTCTCCAAAAGGTATATAAGCCTCAACTTTAAATTTATCCCCATGTTTTTGGATAGTTACTTTTTCAAGGTTCTCTTCATCCCATCCTTCCATAGGACGTACAAATATTCTAACCCATTCAAAACCATATTCTTTAGCGGCAAGTGGATTAACATCACTTGTATCACCCTCTCTCCATTCATTTGTTACTAAGTGATTGGGTAACTCATATTTTTGGTTAAATTCAAAATTTTGAAGGTTACCAGAAGCATCGATAAAGGCTTCATTAAGTATATCTCTTAATTTCATTCTATTTCAATTATTTTTTTAAGACGTGTTCTAATTTTTTTAAACCCACCAGGGCGAGTCAAAAGAAGGCAGTTACGGAATCTAGTCCAGTCAACCTGAAACGATGTATCTAATTCTCCATCGTTTAAGTATCTAATTACCTCATTTAAGGCGTTTATTGTATATAAAGTATTGGTCTGTTTTTTTCTATGGACCAATATTGTGTTTTCTAATTGTAAATTATAGACAGGACCGTCTATATTATAGGTTAACATAACTTTATCGTCATCTAATGATTTCAAAACAAAAATTTTGTTAAACAATATATCGTGCTCCTCTAAAATCTGGTCTACAACTAAATCCACATCATCACCTTGTACAAAGGTACAATATAGTTTGTTGTTCATATTAATATTTATTGCGTTGTTATGGCAATAAATATCAAAGGGCTTCTAGAGAGGAATATGTAACACCTTTTTTAAGTTTAATAGGGAAATCAGATGAAACTATTTCTCTTATTGATTGAAGTGTTTCCTTCCCATCCTCAATCGCAAAATCTATCAATATAGAATCATACACATATAAGATAATTTTACTTTTTTTACCCTCAAGTATTTTATATAACCTTGATAACATTGTAAAATTATACTCCGTTTCGAATGCTTGGATATAGTAGTTAAATAGCTTTTGAGGAGTCATGTTTTTGTAGTTGTCCTTTAAAAGCCTGCGCCTCGCAATTACAGTTTTAACGTACCCTTTTGTGTTAAATTCTCTCCACAATTCGTCTACAAATTGTTGCGCTTTATTGAAATACTCGTGTTTGAGGTATTTTTTGTTTATACCCCCGTACATTTGTTGGAACGTTAATTCTTTACTTCGCTTATACATTTCAGCGTCTACCTCATCTGTTTCGAAGTACATTTTTGCCATTTGTGTGTGTACAGATTCATTTTTATCTAACTCACCCCCAGATAGGCGTGCAATAATTCGGGGGTGGTAACCCTCGAAATCCATTTCAATAAGCATATCGTTGTCTGCTTCAAAACCGTCTCGCTCGCCTGTATCGTGTTTTAGAGCTGAGAAATTAACGCTATTAAAGTTGTTTGTAGGGCGTCCTGTTGTAGTGCAAAAATTATACCATCCGTATATTTTGGAGTCGTGAACACTGAATTTTCTATTGATGTCAAAGTGTTTGTTGAATGTATCGTTAATTTTAAAGCCCTCACTTACCATTTTTGCTAGTGTTGGTGTGAGAATTTCGTTGTACCACTTGTTTGATTCTTCACTTTTATAGTTGAGTACATACGGGTAAATCGCATTAAATTCTTCCTCCAGCGCCTCGTAGTGTTTTGCAAGTGGAATGATTTTATTCACGTTATTTGCGCCGTATTTGCGCTCATAGAACGTGTGAGTGCCAGTTTTTGGTAGTGAAGCTAGTGGTTCATTTTTTACTAAGTAGTAAATGCTTTGTATATCCGTATAAGGGAGTGTGGGGATGTGTAGTAAGGCTTTTACTTTTTCTTTTACGAATATATTCGTATAAGATTCTAGGTATTTTATTGGTAACTCAAGCTCAAATGCCTCTGGGTGGTCTAAATTAATGATAAACCCCTTCTCCTTACTAAATGAATAGATGTAAAGAGCACACAGTGATTGTAGTTTAGGATGTACCTCGTCGTTGTTTGTAATAAATTGAAGGTAACATTCGCTACCCTCGTCTTCAAAAAACCGTTCTAATTGATCTTGTGTTTCTATGAGGTAATACATACCTCAAATATATGAATAAAATTAGTAAGAGCCACTATTACCAGAGGGAGGAGTATTTTTTTCAATAAACGAACGGCAATAAAATTCATCTCTTATTTTTTCATTCCATTTATTACATTGCCTATTTTCAAAAAACATACATTTAGCACAGTTTTGATTAGAGGGTACATTAGAATTTTTTATTTCATTTATATTTTTATTTCCTAATTGGTATGATGGGGGAAGGTTTTTAGGTATAGATTCACCATTAGGATATAATTTAGAATTACCTATATATATTATTCCGTTTTTTAAGCTATACTCATCTTTATTAGGAAAAAAATTAAATATACCTGGTAAATCATATTCTAATTGACGTAACCTTTTAGTATTTTCTATACTACTATTTTCTCCTAAATTCCATTTTATAAAAAAGATTTTATTTAATTTTGTATTATAAGCTCTTTTATAAAAATTTTCATAAATGTCTTTTGATACTTCTTGGTATTGTTTAGTATTTAATCTAACTGAAATATACCGATTAAAATACCCATTACTGTAATCTAAAGCAGTTGGCAATGGGGATGAGGACTGAATAGGAATATAACTGTCTTGTTCTTTAGATAAATCTTTTTTAAGTATAGAATATATTTTATTGTTTTTACTATTGTTTAAAACATTATTATTTCTAATAGGGGATAGAACTGTTAGTTTTCCTTTTATATTGGATGGGTCACTACCCGCAAATAATCTACCATCATTTAACTTTATATACTCACCTGTATAGGGTTTTCCCGTGGTCATGATTTTATATTCATTACCATTAGTATATAGTTTTTTATATTTATTTTTTGGTAAATAAGCCATTAGATATCTGGAGTTTCTTCGTCTATTTCAGGGAATTCTTCATTAGTACTTAAAACAAATGCTTGAATAGCAGAATCAGATGTAGCTGCTAATGTGTCAAATCTCATCCAACAATCATTATTTTTACTATATTCAGATAAAAGAGTATTTGGGGTATTATTATTTCCAATTTGGTTGGTTGCGCTATCAACACTAATTTTTGATCCATTTCTAGACCAACCATTATAAAATTTATCATCTACACTAGGATCAAATTTAATATTGTACCATACAGCAGACGTAGTACTTGTGTCACTTTTTCTAATATATCTTTTGGTTTCATTATCACTAGGTAATATTATTTCCCCTGTGTTAACGTTTTTCATATTAGTGTTTTCTTTAAGAGGTTTAGTAATTATATAATATTCAATACCATTTATAGTAGTTATGGTTTTTCCTTCTACTCTATCAGGAATAAATGTAATTAATTCATTTTTACTAACAATATCATCTTCAGTAAAATAGTTATTATATTTAGATGGTAATAAACGGACTCTTCCATTTTCATATTCTGTTATTTGGATGCCACCATCCTTTATTATCCCTAATAATTCACCTCCATTTTCCCAGCTATTAAACATTCCTATAAAATTATTAAATCCCCTTATACCATTATCTATTTGAGGAGTACTTCTAAGAGAAGTAAATGCATGAGATTTATTTACTGTTTTTCCATTATAAGTGTTTGGTAGGTCGGTGGGGATATTCCAATCATTAAGGGGGCCTGGAATTAATATATTAGTAATACTATTATCATTAATCTTTTTTAAGAATACAGGTTCACCATCAGTAGCTTGAGCTATATCAGTAGGTGTATTTTGACCTTGGAGCAATTCTTCTGTTTCACTATTAAAAGATACTACTGAATTTTCATTTAATATTCCTTCATTAGTAAAAGTAGGAGAAGCAGTAGCACTTACTCCAGAGATTATAGGTTTTTCTTTAGGGGGTAATAAAACCATTTTACCACTTATGTTTGTAGTCCAATCTTGACCATTTACCTTTTGGTCTTCATTAAACACAATAAAACCAATATTGCTTTTACTATAGGCTTTTGGTAATCTATCTTTTCTAACCTTAAACATATTACCTATTACAACACCAGCTATACCATCTATAGTAGCACTAAATTCTAAAGGGATAACTGAATTAAAAGTACTTGTATCTGTTATAGTTGTACTTAAGTATGCTGCGTTTTTTTGGTATTCTTTAAGGATACCTTTTATATTTCCTTCAACTTCGGGATCACTTTCATTAGCTACTAATTTTAAATTAGTAAAAAATCTAAGAATATATCTATCTATTTGTTGTCTAAGTTGATTTTGTTTATCTAAAAGGCTTTGTTTGTTATTTTTAACAGCAGTTTGGGTTTTATCATAATTTGAAGTTATATCAGTACTTAAAATTCGATTTTTAATAGATCTATTAAAAGCAGCAAATGTTACCCCATCTATATCTTGAATACTTCGAGGGTCTTGTGATTGGATAGCTATAGTTGCCGACAATGCTTTAGGGACATTACTAGTATACTCAAATTTCCTTAAGTTATTTTTATTACTAAAAGGAATAAATTCATGTAAATCTTCAGTATTTGGAACAGCACTATTATCAACCGGTAAATCTATAACAAAAATTGTATTAGACTCTTTATCATCAGTAACAACAAAATTATGATTAGGACATGCTTTATTTACTTCATCCCAAATATCGTTTAAAAACCTACCTAAAGTATAATTATCTTCCCCTGCATTTTTTTCTGCTATATTATTTAACATATTAATATTAAGAAAAATACTACCAATTCTTCTTAATTGATCTGTTTTGGTTAAAGGAATAGGATTAGGATTTGGTGGTCCATCAAAATTGGGGTTAGGAGTTATTTCTAACCCATCATATTTGATGGGTAATTCTCTATCATAAGTACCTGCTATATAATTAGCAGGAAAAACAGAAGTATCGGGTATATAACCTAAACTTTCTTTTATGTCATAAGCATCTATATTTCCCCCAACAGTAGCTAATGTATTAGTTTCAAACTGTAAGGGAAGAATACAAACATTAGAATCACAAGAAAAGTCTAGTAAATTATTTGTTGGGCTACTAATATAATCTGTAATAGGAACATATAATAAAGGGTCTAATTTTGAAAACCCCCCACCTTCATCATAAATTCTATCAGATACTATAGTAATAGGATTTTGGGATTTTTCATCTTTAGTTATTAAATTTTCATTTATTAAAACACATAATGCATCCCATCTAATATAAGGTTGGGTGTTTCTTTTTCGATTTCCCTCATCAGTACGTTTTTTCCACTTTTCACTTCCTCCTATAGGGATGATGTAATTTAATAATTTATCATTATTAGATAATTGTAATGTTTTTAGTAAATATTCTTCTAAACTCGTTGATTGATATTTAACTAAGTCTTTTAAATAATTCCTATAACCAATAGCATTATAACCATTATTTTTTATTAAATCTTGAGTTACTTGTCGTTGTTCATTAAAAACCTCTTTTTGATCATCAGTAGCATTTTTATATGTTTCTTCATCATAAAACTCAAATATATTATTTAGTTGTTGGTTTTCAAATTCAGTATTTCTTTCATTAGGCTTACCTCTAGAAAAAGAATTAAAAACACAATAGTTATTAAGTGCTTTAATTAGTCCTAACAACCCATTATAGCGTGGAAATATACCTGCTTCTAGGGCTTTATTAAATTCACTTTGGTCAATTCTAGAATCCCTAAGAACATCTCTTTCTATAACAATATTACTTTGGTTTTCGATTTCTCCGTTTCTTCCTGGGATATTAATAGTAGAATTAGTAATGGATATATTAGGGATTTTAAGGCTTTCTATTACTTCTCCTATAGAAACCAGTTCTGTATAACAACTGTATCCACCATCATTACGAACTTGGAATCCGAAATTTTTAACAAATCCTAAAAACCCATCATAGTTGCCACAATGGAATTCTTTTAATTTATTAATGGCATTAAAAACTTCTTGTTGAGTAATATCATTAGTATAAATTTTCCCGTTAGTAATGTCTTCTAGTAATCTTTTTTCTTTATATAATGTCCCCTCATTATTAATATATGGAGTCCAACCCCATTCTAAAACTACCATATAACCTGGCCGCATATAAAGCATTTCTAAAACTTCTAATTGTCGTCTATTATGACATTCAAAGTTAACTTTAGCTTCTCTTAATGAACCATATGCTGATTTTGTTCTAACATTAATATCAATTATACCAGGCATAGGAACAATCCCATACCCATCGTTTGAAGCATCGGCACCTATAGCTAGATCACCATATCCTAAATTAGTTTTTTGGCCAGGCCTAGGGAATGAATCTCTAGGTGTATCTACTCTTCTTACTTCCCTTTCCCCATTTCTAACACGGGCAAAATCACTTAATACACCTCCTTCTAAAATAAAATTTTGAGATAAAGCAGCACCTTTTAAAGAATTAAAACTTTGTTCACCTTCTAAACCACCAATCTCTAAATTAACATTTTCAACATAGTCAACCATAGAGGTTGCTCTAATAATACATTGTTTACTTAAAGTATAATTATAAAAAGCACCAGCATCTAATTTTTTAACTACTGTGCCACTTTGTAATTCTATATCGTTTTTAATAGAATTACGATTAGATTTAATCCCTTGATCATTAGTATTTCCTATATCAATTATTTCTTCCCTAAGCGATAATTGATCTCTAACATAACGTCTAAAAGTATCCTTAAAAATACTCATCTATTATTATTATTAAAATTAATAAACGAATCTACGTATCTAGAAGGGTTAGCTGGTATTCTAATTTGTTCACCCAAAGTCACATAATAACTATCTTTACGTAATTTATTAGGATTTGCCGCTAATATTACCCACCAATATTGTGTATCATTATAAAATTCATAGCTTAAATTATCTAAACGATCACCATCTTGGGTAATAATATAAACATCATCACTACTTAAGGGAACTTCAGGTAATACAGTATTAATGTAATATCTTTTACCTTGTTGAGTTAAACGTTGTTTTATGTCAGTAAATCTTTTCATTATAATGCTAATCCTCTTTCTTCTATTGGTGTTATGTCATTAGAGGGAGTAGGTGATGGGTTTAAAGCAGGAGGTGGTGCAGGAGGTTCTGGAACTGATATTATATCTATATCAGCTACTTGAGCATCTGCTGCGATTCCATTTATATCAAACTCGTCTTGATTTTCATTGTCACTTTGTCTAGCGTATTTTCTATTATTATTAACCCCAATTTCAGGTAATATAAATGGTGTAATAGGACTATTTGAGGGAGCAAAATTATGTACTGGTTGGAATTCACAAGATACATCTAAAATATGAGGATATTCATTCAAATCTCTATCAACACCATTAGCATCGTGTCTAATTTCCCAAGGATAAGCAGTATTCCAACTTAAATTTACTGAAGTAAAAAACCCTGGAATTTCATTTATCCAATCTCCTATAGTTAAACGAGAAAACACACCGCGCATTCTTCTATTTTTATATTCGGGCGCAGTTTGGGCTACTAGATAATTTAATTTTCTCCATAAAGGTTTTTGTTCATGGCGTGTTTGAGCGTGAATTTTAAATCCAAAACTTATGCCTCTTTTAAACCCATCGTATGTGTAAAATTCTTCAGCCCTGCCATTATATTTAAAACTATTCCAATTACCACTATAATTATCTGTTAGAGTATCTAATAAAGCTCTAAATAGTATAATATTATCATTTAGTGGATTTTCATTGTCAACTACTGCTATTCTAAATTTAATATAGTCTTTAAAAGTACTATCAAAAGATTCGAGGTTTTCTCTTTTAAATATATTAGCTGCAGATATTTTATCTATAGTTTTTACATTATAGATGTCGTAATTACCTTCATTATTTTGTAAATCAATTCCTGGATCACCTAAATTATAAAGATTAATTCGAGTTTTTGTAGTTTCTATAATAGGTCCTTTATTTTGGACTGTTTTATAATCACTGTAATTAGCTTCTCCTATATTAGGTTTAGTAGTTAAATTACCTTGTCTTAATGCAAATAAATTTGTGTTAAATAAAGGTAAATATCCTCTATAGGGATCAGCTTTATATCTTTTTATTTCAGTATCCCCTATACCAAAGGTTGAGTGGGGGCCTCCTGGGTACCTTAAAATTAAATCTTCCCTTCCCTCAAATCCACCACCATATATGTTAGTATATTTCCCATAAAGAGTAAATTCTGAAGAATTTTCAGTATTATTTTTTGTTATTTCTAATATGCCTGATTCATATTTAGGACCTCCTTTTGTAGGGTCGTAATTAAAACCATTTTCAGTTTCAGTAGGGAGTAATCCATCTTTTCTAAACCTAATCCCAGCAGCGCCAGTACCCGCAGTTAAACCTACATTTACGGGTGATGTTAATCTATTTCGTGGGGGTAAAACAGATGTTGGGGGGAAAATAGGACCTTTAGGGTTAGTTGCCGCTAAAGCTACTTGAGCGCCCGTCCAAGCTAAACCATTAGGAGATAATAATAATTTTCCTAATCTTTCTACATCTTTAACTGCTCTTGTAGCTAATGTTACTGCACCTCCTCTTACAAAATTATCTGTTACTTCACCTATTAAGTCTAATTTCCCATTAGTTGTTTCTTCAACTTTTGGTAAATCTTTAATTATAAAGGGGGGTTGAGTATCAAATTGAAATTTTCCAGCACCCTCCCCATATCCTAATGAACGTTGGTCAAAATTTGACCCATCAGGATTTGTACCAGTTTCTTCGGCGATTAATAAGAGGTTCTTTAATGATATCGCCATGAATCATTAATCAGGGAGATTATCTGTATACTTATCTGGAGTAATTCCATCTAAATCCATAGTAGAGGGATTTACAGATGCTGCTGCACTACCATAAGCATATTGGTAAGCGGGGCCTACTAATGATCTTCCTGCTTGATTTTCTAAAGGACCACCGTGAAGTTGAGAATTATTAGGGATGTTAAAAGGATATGCTCCTTTAGTTACATCGGGACCAACTACAGGAAAATTAGGGCCTGATTGATTAGCCATTTCTCCTACAGGACCTTCTCCTTGTACTAAGTCATGAATTGATTTTAAATCTTTAAGTGCCATTGTATTATTGTTTTGTTATAAATATTAAGCAAATGTAGGACTTACCTGCATTTCTTGGGTTCCTCCTAATCCTCGTCTACCATTACCATTTGAAGCAGCAAAAGCATCCCAGTTGTTTTGTATTATTATAGGTTGGGCGGATCCTCCACCACCAAATCCCATTTGTTTAGCTTTATTTAATGGAACTACTGCTTCTGGCTGGCCAGCTTCACCAATAGTAGCTAATGTACCACCAGGTCTTGGTTTTACAATACCACCCTCTGCCATCTTTACAGAGGAAGCTGATTTAGCTGTTGCTATAGTTGCTAATAATCCTGCTGCAGCACCAATAGCTATAGGAACACCTATACCAAAAGGTAGTTCGGCGAAACTTCTATATATATTAGCTATTGCACTTATTACAGAGGCAACTGCTAATGAAGCCATAATAGTAACTACAGCCCCTAATGCTACTTTGGATTCCATTATAAGTCCAACTAAATTACCAAATCCTTCAACTACAGGTAAGAATACTGTTGCTAAGTCACCCATTATAGATGTCATTTTTTCTTGTGCTAAAGTCATTTTTTCTTGAGCATCTAATTGTTCTAATCTATCTGCTAATTCATCTTTACCTTGAGCCCTTAATTGTTTAGCATTCATACCCATAGTTTCCTGCTTGAACAACATATCAGATAATTGATCAGAACTCATACCCATAGCCTTAGCTAAGGCATCCTGCTGTAGGGTGTTCATTTTGGTAAAGTCAGTAAACGTACCCATATTTGCAGCTAATTCTTTGGCTACAGTTTCTTGGTCACCTGCTAATGCTGCTGCTCTTGCTCGTTCAAGGTTAAGTTGTTTACCAGTTAATAATTCAGCTTCTAATTCTGATTCAATACTTTGTTCAAAGTTTAATAAAGATTTACTACTATTAACTATGTCACTAATTTCAGCCCCTAATAATTTAGCTGCTGTTACTGCTTTAGCAATTAATTTGGGATTACCCCCTAATTGAGCTCTTAATTGGCCTGTAACTTTACCAGTAGCTTCAAGAATCCCTTTCATATCAAGAGCTATTCCTGCGCCTTGTTGTAATTCATAAGAAGCTCCTAATACATTTTCTTCTACAGATCTAAGACTTTCGCCTGATCTTTGTGATTGAAATGCTAAGCTACCAGCAGCTTCAGCTGATAAACCAACAACATCTGTTAATTTAGAGGTTGTCATTAACATTTCATCAGTAAATCTAAAAGCAGAACCTAATTGAGAGTTTAAAGTTCCCATAGCTTTACTCATTCTTATAGAATTAACTGCTATATCACCTGAGTTAGAAGCTGCTTTGGCAAATTCTTGTTTTAATTTAAGGGCTTCACCATAAGAAATATTTAAACCCTTAGACATATTATTAACCTCTTTGTCTGCCGCCATCATAGAAACTAAAAATGTATCTACAATACGATTACCTAAAAGAAGAGCCTCATTTTTTAGACTAGTTAAAGTATTACTTTTTAATTGTTGTTTTACCCTTTTCTTTTCTTCTTCTATAGCTTTTTTAGTTAAACCAAGAGCTCGAGCTTTCATCATAGCAGCAGTACCTGCTAATGCCCCAGATTTACCTTCTAATTTTAATTTAGCTGCTAATTCTTTTGTAAAACCTTTACCTGTTTTAAGGCCTTCTTCTAAAGCTTTAAGTTCACTTCTTTTTAAAGAGCCAACTCTTTTGAGAATATCTTCTTTACTTGCCTCTTGTTTTGTAGATTCTTTAGTCTTATCATTACTTTGAGCAAGATTATTATTAACATCTTGTGTTAATTTTACAGTACTAGCTAAATTTTTATTTAACTCATCAACAAGGTTACTAATTTCAGCAAAAACTTCTCTGATGTTTTCTGCTGAGTCATTAAGATTATTTACGTTGATATCCGCCATAGAGTAAATTTATATCTAGTAATAAATATTAACGCCTTAAGTTTTTAGGTATATTTGGCATTTTAGGAATTGACTTAACATTTTGTTGAGATTTTGACATAGCATCTTCATGAGCTTTATTTTTTTCTTCGTGTAAATCATTTATTTTTTTAATATGAAACCTCCTTATATGGATAGGCATATTATATACCTCAGAATAAATAAAACCTCCTTGACCATAATACACTAAATCATGGATTTCTCTATAAATTTGAAATTTATATTCCGGAGTCAGGCCAAAAAAACGTGATCCCAATAGGGATCTTAACGCCTTTCACGTCTCCAGCAGAATTTTCAAGATCAAAAGTTAAATCTACATCAGGCTGTATTTCTTTAATGTATTCTCTTAATGATCTTGCATCTCTAGCTAACAGTTGGCTATCAACAAATTGTCTTACTGTTTTACGCTCATAATCACCTTCTACGGATAATATCATATGTTTTAATCTAGTACTATATTCTGATGATTCTAGTTTATTAATTTTTTTAAGTCCTTTAACTTCATTTTCAATTTTTTTCTCATCAGCATGAGTTAAAATTTTAAAAGTAATAGATTTATTAATAGTAGGAAGGGTAAATTCAAATTCATTTTTACCTTTTTCTAATAAATGTTCTTCTTTTAATTCTTTATCTGCTACTTCTGTTAAATCAACTGTGTGTTCTTCATTATCTAATGTAAAAGTATAATCTTTACCATAACCTAAAACACGAGCTGCTATCATGACAGCGTTTTTATCGCCCACTATTAAATCATTATAGTTAATTGGTGTAACAATTAAAGATTGTAATAATTTATCTATTACTGTGCCATTTTTAATGTAACTTTCATTAGTTAAAATGTCTTCTTCTTTAGCAGTCATGTACTTCATTTCAAGTGTACCTTTAGCTAATGGATTATCTTGGGGATAAATTAATCCTTTTGAGGGTAATGTTACTTCCTCGGTTGGAAACATTGATTTATTTTCTTCCATATTATAACTTATTATATGTTTGCATATACATATGTAAAAAAAAGAGGTGCTTGCGCACCTCTTAATTTATTTATGTTAAAAATCTTAGTAGTTTAAGATTGCATAATCCATAGCAATAGTTAAGCTAATTTCCATTGGGGTAGATGAAGTCCAGTCACCTGATCCAAATTCTGCATTAGTAACATAAGCACCTTTACAGATCCATTCTTCAACAACATCACCAACAGGTCCTAAAGTATTAAATCTAATATCTTTTTTATAAAAATCAGAATACCCATCTCTACCAGTTACTGACTCATGATGTAAACGAACCCATTCCATCACTGCTTGTGCTCCTGAAGGTGTTACAGGATCATATAATGTACAAGTAATTGGAGACCAATCGGATTTACCCTTTACTTTTCTTTTTACATTAATATGGTCGAGAACCACTTCTTCTGCGGTGTATTTTGGTTTATCTGCGCTTTTAACGAGATAAGCTGGTATACCATCTATATAAAATATAAATCTATTTTGCAGCTTAGGTTCGTAAGCTGTATAGAACATATCTGCTGAACTTAATATTGCCATTGTCGTGTTGTTTTGTTATAAATATATTAAAGCTAAATTTTTAGTCGTTAAATGTTGCACCTGTTGGTTGGATAGTGTAGTCTAAGACTATAAATTCAGCAGTTTTAGTAGGTTGGATGAATATCTGACCAACTAGTTGGTTTCTATCAATTGCTTCAGCTGTGTTATTAGTTTCATCCATAACAACTCTAAAGGCATATAAACCTTGTCTTTGCTGTACTGATTCTAAAAATGGATTAACTGCGTTTAAAAATTTATTTCTTGTTACAGTTGTATTTTGTTCAAATACTAAATTTTTAGAAGTATCACCTATAAAGTTTTTAAGAGAAATTAATAATCTTCTAACATTAATACGATCTAAAGCACTTGCTTTTTTCTGTAATGTTTTTTGTCCATAAGCAACAGGTCCAACTTTAGGGAATGTTGCAAGTGGATTTACTCTATTATCATATAAAGTATCTCTTAATGCTTGAGTTAGTTTAAATTCAGTTCTTACTACAGGTAATCCACCTCTATTTAAACCTGCTGGGGCAAACCATGGAGCTGCTACTCTGTCATTTGCTGCATATACACCCTGCATTACTGTTGAAGCAGGAACCCAAACGTTTCTACTTAATTCAGTAGATGGGACTTGAACCCAAGGCCAGTAAGTACCAGCAAAATTAGTATTTAAAGTTCCTGATTCTGTTGTTACATCACTTACAGAAGCATTATAAGGAACTAAATCTGTAATAAAGAATGTGTCTCCTCTCCCTTCACATAATTCAATACCTGAAGCTACAGCACTTGCATAATGCTTATCATACATCCCAGGGATAGTAATAGTAGCAAATCTGTATTCATCTACGTTTTTAAGGATATTTAAAGCTGTTGTATAATCACTAGCTACTAATCCTTGAGCATTAGTAGAAGAAATATTTTCAAAGGATAATAATGCCTCACTCGCAGGGATATTAGTACCAGTAGCACCATAGAAAGAACCACTTTGTGCATTTGGTAAACGTTGTGAGTAAGCTACTCCACTAGAGTCGGATCCAACTTCTCCATCTATACGTAAATAATCAGGTGTTTGTAGATCTACAGATGATACCCTTACAAATCTAGATCTATTTGGATAATCACCATTAACTTTAACAACAGTTTGACCTTCATATTCAGTTGCTGAAGTGTACTGATCACCAATTACTTTTGCTATATAGTTATCTGATTTAGGGTCTAAACTACATCCTATAAATGTTTCTAAAATAATTTTATTATTGGTATTATCATCACCTCTTCTAATAGAAACATTAAATGTTCCTGTATTGGTGTTTACTCCACTAATTTCGTATCTTAAATTATCTTTAGATCCTGATTGTAATGATCCATCTGAATATTGAGCACCAGCATCTGTAGCACCTGTTGAGTTATTAAGAACAATACCTTCACCTAAAGTTTTCAAAGTAAATGATACATCTCCTACACCATCAGTACCACCTGATAAGGTTAATACATCTGTTGAAATACTACCACCAGAACCAGTTTCTATAGTAATTAAATTACCTACAGTACCTGCATTAGAAGCTGATATTCCTAAGAATGTTGTGCCATCATTAACTGTGATTCCAGCACCTAATGCATTTAAAGTACCAATTTTAGATACTAAATTACTAATTGCTGTTGCGGCACTTGAACCGGTAGAAACAAAGAATAAAGGTGAGTTATCTGCAGGAAGTTCAGCAGGGTCTGAAGCAATAAATCTAAATTCAGTACTACCAACAGTTACTTGTAATTCATCCCCCTCATCTTCGAAGAAGTTATTAGCAAATGTTAATTCACCAGTAGCAAATCCTGAAGATGCTCCTTGATTTGAACTTATATTTGTACTTGTTGCGTAGTCCCATGCGGTTCCAGAACCTGAAACTACTCTAGTAACTAGCATACTATTACCTCCATTAGCAAAATACTTTTGTACTGCAATAGAAGTGAAAAATTCTAAATTATCAGAACCAGAAACAAAGGTTGTTCCAAATTTGTCTTTATAGTCAGCAAATGAAGTGACTACAGTTGGTTGTTCAATAGGTCCTTTTACTGTTGGACCAACGATTGCAGCACCTACTTCTACAGGAGCAGGTGTTATAAATGACTGGTCGGTTTCTCTTTGAAATACTCCCGGTGATACTATTTGTTCGGCCATTATCTTCTAGATTATTTGTGTTGTATATAAATATGGGTTCCTTTGTCAAAACATGAACAAAGTGAAAGCCAATAATAAATATCTAAAAGAATACTGAACCTTAATAAAAAAATGTTATTCTGTTGATTTAATAAATATACCTTCTTCAAGGTTAACTTCTCCTTTGCCGTACTTATCAAATAATTCTTTAGATAATGTATTTTCTGTGGTATAGAGTTCATTAAATTGTTCAGCAAGTTGATTTAATTGTCGTTTTAAATTGTCTTCTGCAATGCCTATTTGGCCTCTTTGAAATGTGAGTTCACTGGTTTTTGCTCGAAGTTCGTTTAATTGAGTTACTTCTTCGGTTGTAAGTTTTTCAGTGTTTGATTGTTTTTTTGTTTTTTTAACAGCCATAACTTTTTAAAATTTTAAATGTTTAGATATACGTATGTAATAAATTTAGAAGAACCAAATTATTTTATGGGTTAGTTGCTAATTCTGTTGAAGAAGAACCTAAACCATTTGTTGTATCAAATTCTACAATTGTAGTAACATAATAGTATGAACTAACACCAGGATCAACACTGGCTTGAAGACTAATAGTGCATAAATCCCCTGCTTCAAAGTGTTGAGCATTATCAAAAACAAAATGGAATGCATGAAAATCATCTGCTGATGAAGCACCATCAAATGCTAAGGTTTCTGTTTCTTCTTCTGTCCAGTTAAGTGTAGTAAAATGATTGCTACCTAAAGGTATAGTATGAACTCCTACGGTAAAGTTACCTGCATTGTCTACTTGTGTTGATACTTTAATAGTGATTTGTTTAATTCTACCATCGAAAGGCATAAGCATAGCGGCTTCTTCTTGGTAAATAGTTGTTTGTTCATTAATGTCTTTAAAAGGTAAGTAATGTATTGTATCAGCAATATCATCAAGAAAACTTTGATTATATATTTGAGTTAATGTGGTACTACCTCCACCACCAGACCCAAATCCTGCTGCAGCTGCTGAGCGAGAAACTTCAGTTGGGAAATCTGTAATTGAAGAAGTATTAATAGTACCTGTAATAGTTCCATTAACTGTTAAGCCACCTAAAGTTAAAGATTCAGATTGTGAAATTGCTGGTAAAAAATATCTAGAATCAGTAAATGAAGCTGATGATTCAATACCACTTAAATTTTCGGGATCACCATCAAATTCGGTATCCGTTATTACTCCAAAGAACATATCTAAGTAATTATAACCTGATTGAAAGAATCCTGCAAGGGTTTTAGTAGAGAATCCTTCAGTAGGACCATATGCCCCACCTACTCCAGCTGATTTATCCCAGATAAATTCTACTTCATCACCATCTGAAATACTTCCAGATTCCATTACATTTATAAAACTAGCTCCATCAACAAGGTATCCTACATTATCAGCATTTCCTGTGTAATTTGTGGTTGCTGTGGTTATTTTATAGGTTTTAAAAGAACCATCACTTAATTTTCTTACAGTAATAAGGGAACCTGCTTCATTAAATTGGAATTTAGCATAATCATTACCAACAGAAGCATCTAAATCTACTCCATTATATGAAGAAGTATTTATAATAATATTATCAGTAGCTTGATCTAAAAAAACTATATATCCAGGAGGAGCATAATCAACAGAGCTAGTATATAAAAAAGTAATTCTAGCTGATTGAGAATTATTAACAAATCCTAAATCTGAAATTTGAGAAGAACCTGAAACTGTACCTGTAGGGAGAATAGCGCTTACGTCGCCTGAAGTAACTGTACCAACAGTTGTAATGTTAGCTTGGGTAAAGTGTTCGTCTGAACTAAAATTAGTGGTTTGATCGTGATCGACTTGGGCAGAACTTGAAATTGTACCTGTAGGTAAAATAGCACTTACATCACCCGAAGTAACTGTTCCAACAGTTGTGATGTTAGCTTGGGTGAAATGTTCGTCTGAACTAAAATTAGATAACGAATCGTGGTCGATTTCACTATCATTAGTAGATAAAGTATCTCCTGTTAATGTAATACCTGTTCCAGCAATTAAATTAGTCTCATCTGATATATCAACTGGAAAAGTTATATAAGAACTTGTTGCAGCCGTTAAACTAGCAATTTTAGTATCATTAGCTTGTACACTGGTTTCTAATGAAGCTATATCTACACCATCTACAGTTCCAGTAACTGTTATATCCCCACCAACGTATAAAGCACTACTAGCACTTATAATTGGTGTAGTTATTGTATTAGTTGCGGGGTTATATGAAGGTTGGTCTTCTTCACCATCAGCATATAAAACTTGGTAGCCTTCGGTATTTCCATTTCTAAATACTAATCCATATTCAGTATTTGTTGATACATTATCAATTTCAATCTTATCGGCATTTGTAGCAAATGCTGATTCGAATGCTGTTGTAGCAGTGGCAACAGTACCATCTACATTAGAACCCGAAACATAAGAAGCTGTAAGAGCGTTTGCAGCAGTACCTGTTGCGGAGCCCAAATCAATTTGAGATGAACCTGATACTAGTGTTTTACCTTCTAAAGTGTCAAAGTCACTTTTTAAAGTTGATACGTCTACCCCATCAACATTACCGACACTGACAATGTCATTACCCCCCATGTTTAAATCGATGGTAGCTGTATGATTACCTAAATTATCACCACCTGCAACTGCAGCAGCAAGTGAGGCTGAAACATCTGCAAATCCTGGGATTGCTACAGTACCTGTAAACGTTGGGGACGTAAACATTGTGGCTTTACTCTCATTTGTTACGT
>Ga0208767_1000639_pt1 | contig 29038 bp, 29 predicted proteins | sample VirMetDEL_Mar_21_FD_184514 | JGI IMG/M metagenome (GOLD analysis project Ga0208767, IMG submission 184514) | Aqueous microbial communities from the Delaware River and Bay under freshwater to marine salinity gradient to study organic matter... | ecosystem: Environmental > Aquatic > Marine >... | reverse complement strand
ATAGTTTCAAGGTTCTCCTGATTGAAGATAAATATAATAGCGGTCATTTCGTAGGACTATTCCGTTTTGGTAAGACGATTGAATACTTCAACTCATACGGAGAGAAATATGATACGGACTGGAAGTTTATTCCAAAAATGGTTCGCAGAATACTCGGTCAAGCAACCAACGACCTAACACGATTATTTAAGAAAGCAGTCAAGGACGGGTTTAATGTAGTGTGGAATAGCAAGAAATTACAAGTATTAGGTGATAAGATACAGACTTGCGGACGATATGTGGTAATGCGAAGACACTTGGGACAGATGGGATTTACCAAGTTGGACGACTTTATTACCAAGTTAGATGCCCTACGAGAACACAACAAGAAAGAAAATGGTGGTAAATTACCTTCCTACGATTGGATTGTATCCAAGTATATTGATTAGTGTAGAGTGTATGGTGTAGGGTTATTATTTATTCATTACAAGAGAATTGTCTTGTGATGAATTATTTTTTCAACTTGAACTGAAACCTACCCTACACCCTACACCTTACACTCATTCACGATAGGTCTTACCGCTTCTTGTTTTTGCTTTGGATACAGAGAAACCCAAGTCTATTGGTGTAGTGTCGCAAGGAACTATATTGAAATCAGGTGAAGGTCTATATTTATTCTCCAATATATCTGTGATAGATGTTTCAATAGCATTTCCTCCAATATCGTAGGCAACAACCATCTTCGCATCTTTATCATCGTGCGTGGTAATAGTAAAAGTAGCGTCCTTCAATTCAGGTAAGGGAGTTGTATTCATTTTGATTTCCCTTTTGAGAACAGGTTTTTCTAAACCTTCTGTCGGCATTATAGATTAATGTGAGAAAAAAATCTACATACTCATTTTTAAAAATCCGTGAGATTTTGGTAATACATATCCACTACCACTTGGAATGTGGTCTAATACATCAAAATCTAATGGTTGTCTGTCTAATGAATGTGGTGTAGGTATTTCAGGTATGTTTCCTTGTTCTCGCATTAGGCGGTTGTGTTCTGCGTTGCTTAAATTAATTCTTGGGTCATCGGCGAATGCTCTATTCATTCTCATTCGTTCGGCAGCTTGTCTTCCATATCTTCGCAATTGTTCTAATCCCCTTCTGTGTTGTTCGTTGGAAACTACTCTGTTGTAGAGTTTATCTTCCCAAGCACCTCCCGTAATCTGTAAGTCAGCATACACATCATCAGGGTCTTTGAAAGGGTAAGCACCCGCATCGTATCCACTACCTACCACTATTCCTGTTCCACCAGCATCTCCATCATTATCAGGATTAAAAAGGTTCATCGCAAAAGGACTTCCAAAATTAATTCTTGGTCTTTTTTTTGCTTTTGCCTCTCTTTTCTTTCTGTCTTCTTCGTCCATCTCTGCTATTGTCTGTTGTTGAATAGTTCCTTCGGGAACTCCCATCATCGCTTCAACCTCATCATCACCTCTTCTTGGTTCTCTGCCTGAAAGGTATGAACCTATTCTACGGGATAAATCTTGTGGAAGTCTGTCGTTAAAACCACGAGCGATATTTTGGTATGTTTCCAAATCTCGCTCTTGCCCTTCTCTTCTTTTTTTCATTCCTCGTGTTTCTACTGCTCCACCCTTTTCCAATACATTCTTGTAAAAGTTCGCTCGTTGTAGCGTCTTCTTGGCGAACTTCGCAGGATTAGAAATTATATGGTCGGCAAACTCACCCAAGTCTTTTACTCCCAGTTTCTTTTTGGAAGCGTTAAACTGCTTGGTGAATGACCCCCATTTCATTTTGTCGTAGTCAATCTCGTCGCTCATTATACTATATCCACCTATTTTTTTTTCAAACTTCGGTAAGTTTTCCTTGCCTTTGATGACTTGTTTCCTCGCAATCTGTTCCTTTGCTTGTTTCGGGTCTATTTCACTTGCCGTTAATGGTGTATTTTTTGATATTCTTTTGGTAGGACGATACACAGGGTAATCCTTACCGCCAATATCTTCCCACTCCTCTTTGAACCAACGAGTTAGTCCCTTCTTGGTTTTACTGCCTAAATACTCACCACCCCGCTTCTTGTATTCTTTGACTATCCAGCCACTCTTGTAGGCACTCGGTTTCTTATATTTTACATCTGCTTCTGCTTTCACCTGCTCGTAGAGTTGTTTATTTTTCGGTTCGCTCATTAAAATAAGCAGAGATAATAAACTAATGTTGCCGTATAATATATGTTTAGCGAGGAAGAACCAATCCTTACTGAAAGTGAAAACTATTGCTTGTTCCCCATACAATATAACGATATATGGAGTATGTATTCTAAATCGTTGGAATGCTTTTGGAGAGCAGAGGAAATAGACTTATCCAAAGACCTTGATGACTGGAATAATAAACTTGATGATAATGAACGATGGTTTATCAAGATGATACTTGCTTTCTTTGCTTCCAGCGACGGAATAGTTAATGAGAACTTGGGTAGTCGTTTCTTCAACGAAGTCGGTATTCAAGAGGCAAAATGCTTTTACGGATTTCAAATTGCGATGGAGAACATTCACGCACAGACTTATTCCGTATTGATAGACACCTACATCAAGAGTAAAGAAGAGAAAGCAAAATGTTTCAACGCTATTAACGAGTATCCTTGTATCAAGAAGAAAGCGGATTGGTGTTTCAAGTGGATTACAGATAAGGACACCAATTTTGCTACTCGCTTGATTGCTTTTGCTATTGTGGAAGGTGTCTTTTTTAGTGGAGCATTCTGCTCTATCTTTTGGATAAAAAAGCGGGGATTGCTACAAGGTCTTACTTTCAGTAATGAACTAATTAGTCGGGACGAAGCACTTCACACCGAGTTCGCCGTGTTGCTTTATTCCAAACTGCGTAAGAAAGTGGAGGAGAAAGATGTGATTGAAATATTCAAGGAAGCAGTAGAGATTGAAAAGGAGTTTATCTGTGAGGCGTTGCCTTGCCGATTGCTCGGTATGAATAGTAAAATGATGTGCGAATATATTGAGTTCGTTGCTGACCGCTTGGTATTACAACTGGGATATAATAAAATATGGGGAACGAAGAACCCTTTTGCTTATATGGAAATGATTAGCGTAGAAGGTAAGACTAATTTCTTTGAGAAGCGTGTGAGCGAATATGCTCTCGCAAGTAAGTCTAATATTGCTGACGATAGTGTGTGGAACTTGGACGCAGTATTTTAGTGTAGGGTGTATGGTGTAGGGTCATTATATTTTCAAGAGCAAAAAAATAATGGTGATGGGTTGGTTTTGTTGTAAGTGAATAAAATAGCACCCTACACCTTACACCTTACACTCTTGATATGGGAAGGTAAAGTGTTCTTCATTATAACAATCATCAAGGGTTTAATGTATCCAATCTTGTTAGGGTCATCATCAGTTCCGTCATCATTCAAGAAGCGAAACCCTTTTAATGGTTTCTTCAAGAAACGGATTTCCACATTATCTCTCTTGTAAAAATAGTCGTGAAAATATTTTGTGTGAGTAGATGCGGGTAAAAGAAAGACAAATGTGCCGAATGTGGAAGCAGCCTTCTCTACAAAGTTGCCTATTTTACTATCAAATAGAGGGTGAATGTATGCTACTTCTCCACTCCAATCGTGGGACAGAGCATCGTTCTCTGCTGTGTAATACTTGGGGAGTAAATGGTTCGCATCACTCGCACAAGCATCAAGAGTAAAGTCAAACTCCTTACTGATTTCCTCCCAAATATCTACTGGTGTCCGTAAGTATTTCATACTTTTAGAACAACTAAAAGACAAACAATTCTTTTGGTTTTTTCTATTCATATATTATAATGGAAGAGATTATTTCCAGTATAATATGGATTATTAAATTGTTGTTGGCGAATGTAATGTGGGAATGGTTTCGTATTAGTCTTTAATCGTGCTTAATATAATGCTTGGAAGCAGTATCTACACTTGTTCCCATCTCCTTTGCGTCCTCTTTTAGTTCTTTTGCTTGGTCGCCGTATTTCTCTGTTAAATAAATGTTTCTCAACATACTTGACCCAACTTTCTTACCAAATATGCGGTTTAATGCTCTCGTCATTTCCGTAGATGTAGTCATCGGTTTCCCGTCGTAAGTCATTAAAAAGGGAGTGGCGTTGCCGTTCTTAATTCCCTTTGCGTCGGGGTGGAACTTCAAATACACTTTTAGTAATTCTTTCAAGTCATCAGGAATGTCTATTACTTGGGTCTTGTAAGTCTTCTGTGTCTTGAAATTATTAAATATCCACTTCCAGCTCTTCATATCCAAGTAGTTATATTTCTTATCATCAGGAACGCTCTTGACTACGACCATATCCGTATAATCTTTGTTTCGGCGAGGTGCTTGAAGACAATACAGACCGAGAATAACTGCGTCTAAAAGTTCCTTATATTCCCCTTCACTAATCTTGCGTTTCCCTTTAATCTTGGGAACTATTTCCATTAGGTTCTCACACTTGGAACTGACGGCATCTTGGGACAACCAATTATCTTCTTGCTTCTCACTCTTGGCGTTGTTGGTTTTGAGAGATTTATTAATCGCCACTAACATATCGTAATACTTGTTATACATTCGTTTATACTTGGGTTCAGGTCTGTCTTTCAAGGAAGATACAATCGCAATAATGTAAGTGCGTTTTGTGTTGTCCTTTAATCCTTCCAACTTCTCCATTATTTCAGGTTTCGCTAAAAAGTTAAGGTTCTTGATGTCCTTGCCGTTATTCAACTTTGTTAGGTTGAAGGTGTATAGTTTCCGTGATGATGCGGAAATATCAGGTTTAAACTCAAATGGGTCAAAAGAGGAACTCATCTATATTAATCCAGCAGATTATTTTTTGGGTTCAAACTCCCTAAATAAATCCGTTTTTGGATTATAGTGTTGGGTAAATACGCAATCCCAATTGCGGTCGTAGTGAATGTAGATTTTCTCTCCCTCATCATTTAGTTCAATTATAGAAATGAAGAAGCAAGTTTTTTTGTCGCACATTTTATACTAAATCGTTAGATTATTTTGTATCCCTATATTATAAATGAGTGGTTCTTACTATGTCTTAAACGCCAAATACAACTCCCTACTTGCTTTAATTAGCGGGGGAGGAGGAGGTGGCGGAGTATCTAACCCTATGACGAGCGACCTAAACGCTGGTGGTTTTGATATTACTAACGCCACCGATATAAATGCTGTTGATTTAAATGCGAGTGCTGACCTTACTGCTAATCGTGTGATTGCGACCAATTTAGTTCAAGGAGCAGAAATAAATGCGACTGATAGTTTAATCGCAACGAAGTTTAACAATACCGAAGCACCTTCGTATGCTAATTTAGGAGCAATTGTCCCAGCTACTCAATATGAGATTGCTACTATTACACCAAAAGCAGATGCCGAAGGTAGTATTATCGGTGTATTGAGGGCATTAGATAGTGGATTGAAGCATCAGGTCTTCTTTCAAGTCATCGCATACGCAGATAGAGCAGTTATTCGTATCTTGAATAATGTAAGTGAAAGCGATACACCTATTTTCGTGTCGTTGGAATACGGAGAGGATAGTGTTGATGCTACGAAAAACTCCTTAACTTTTACTTGTGGAACTCCAAGTGCTACTTGCGAACTTGCTTTCTACCAAAATCAAAGTGATAAGGGAACAGGGTCGTATGGTAGTCCTTTTGTTGGGACTGCGGGTGCTGTTATTGCTACACATTCCACTACCTATTCTACCCAAACCCTTTACAACCAAACATCAGGAACAAGTGCTAATTTCCGTGTTGAAAGTAATCTCTTTGCTGACGATACAGACACCAAAACCTTACAGACAAATACTCTTGCGACTTATACCAACCCTGAAATCCAATTGGTAAATGATATGAACCTTGTTTCTTCTTCAAGTATCAAACAAGCAGTATCCGTCCAAACAAACAACCTCGTAAGTGGCGGAGCATTTCCTATCCAAATAACAAGCGACACCGATTTCCAAAATAACTTACTCGTAAATAGTGTTGATGATTTCTTGAATATTGATGAGAATATTGACTTACAAGCAACAGGACACGGAATAGTCAATCTTACTGCCTTGACTGGAACAAATGCGGGAGCAGACGCTATTGCGATGAATAGTGATGTAAATATGAGTAATAACGCAATATCAAATGTGGATAATATCAAGACGGATAGTATTTTTGAGAATACTGTGGGTAATGGTATTACTATCCACAACCAAACCAATATGACGAATAATAAAATCATCAATCTCGCAGCCCCAACCAATAATGGAGATGGAGCAACCAAATTATATGTGGATACTGTTGCGGGGAGTTCAGGAGTTCAAAACCCGATGGTTGCTAATCTTGATGGTGGTAATTTCAACATTACTAATGTAAATGGAATGACCGCTACACAATTATCATCAGGAGCAGGAGGATTAATGACTTCAAACGGAACATTCCAACACGGCGGACTTTCGTCGGGTGATTTCGGTGTGGGAGGACAGACGATTACTTTCGCACCAGGCACTTCTTTCAAAATAAAGAACTTTGGACTTTCTACAACTTACTTTGATTACGACCAAGCAACTAAAACTCTTACTACTGAAAATGGAGCAAGACAAGAACTCGCAGGTGGGGCAACGATGGAAGTGAAAAGCGGTGCTGAAATTGCTGTCGCTACGGGAGGTAAGGTTGATGCCTCACCAGGCGGTTCAATTGTATTTAATTCAACCGCAGTAGCACCAACTAATTTTGGAGAATTGAATATGCTTGATGTAAGAGGACTGGGTATTACCAACTTACCCCAATCATTTAGTCTTGTGGATACTGCTCCTACACCCCAAGTATTCGGTTGTTCTACTATCATTAATAGTCGTTTTGATGGAACAACTATTCCTTTTGATACGGGGACTTCGTGGGATAATAATAATGATGGGACGCTAATCTACGGAGTTGATAGTAATTCTCTCGTCTTTCAAGAAGGACTACCTACGGGTGTAAATAACCACGATAATAATCAGGTTGTTTTTAATGGTTGGTTAGTCGGTATTGGTGCGAATAATGCTTCCAATCTTGGAGGTTGGGTATGTAGTGGTGGTGCTTCAATAGAAGTGATTGGTGCGGTCGCAGGACCTTTTCCTGTTCCTTGTATTCTCGGTGATAGTTCTTCTGCTTTCAATCAAGAGAACAGAATATTACCACAAGCAGGTTGGGTTCGTGCCGATGAAACAAACAGAGGTGGTATAGCACTCGCAATACGATTAAATATTCCAGTAGGCGATACGATTAATGTCCTTGACCCAGCCAATCTTGCTGTAAATCTAAATAAAATCATCATTCAGGAAATACCAGTCGTATAAGTAATCTAATCATCATATAATAATGTGTAGTTAATATATGATGGAGGAGCAAGATAGATGGACGACAGAGGTGGAGGAACTCCTTGAAAAATTACGAATAAATTGCGTTAATTTAAGTGAATATCACCGCAAACGCTATTACCATTTCAAAGGATATGGTAAATATTTTAGACTGCCCTTGATTGTGTTGGCGAGTATCAACTCAACGGCATCGGTCGGTCTTCAACCACTCGTGGAGCAACCTATCATCAGCGGAATTACCTGTATAATAGGAATGCTGATGGGAATTATTTCCGCATACGAACTCTATTTAGGCATTCAGGCAAATATGGAACTTGAACTAAAACAGAGCAAAGACTTCTACACTTTAAGTATTGACCTATTTAAGACACTTTCCTTACGAAGAGAGAACAGAGGAGAAGGAGGAAAAGATTACCTACAAAAGAAATACTCTCAATATATCAAATTAGTTGAAGCATCTAACCTTCTCAAACGACAATTGAAAGTAGATACACTCACTACTATTCCACCTGATTTTGTGGATTTAACACCAGCCAATAGCGAACTCAACTTGGACGAACCGATGCCTTCTGTGTATCATCAACCAAGACCGAGTATTGAAGGAGGAGGTTTCTCTCTCATTCCTCCAAAAGAATTGGAACAATTACAAGACGAAATACCGAATAATGAATTATACTCAAAAACAGACAAAATAGAAGAAGACACAGAAATAGGTGAAAATGCCTTATAATCCTTATATTTAGATTATTTCCATCACATCATTCCGTAAAAAATTGATTTAATTTTTCACTATACTTCTATATGTATAAAACAACAACTACTTAAAGACTTACTGACTAATACATACAGAAGTAATAGCGAAAATGACTGAACTACGAAGCGAAATTATTGAGAAGATGACTGGGTGCGAACAGAAGAACGCTTGGAAGGAACAAATCGCCAAGATTGACGAGCAGTTCAACGGGCGTGATGATATGCCTATCTGCTGTATCTGTAAGGGACACTTGAATAATCCCTACGGAAACAACCCTCAACCCGTTCGCAAGAGAGGAAAATGTTGTGATAAGTGTAATTACGACAAGGTTCTTCCCGCAAGAATGGGTGGATTGATGGATTTAGGCAGTTGGGAAGAGCATATTTTACAGAGTAAAGTGATGGCGATTGCGTCTTATCCAGCTCTTTTGGAGAACTGGAATGATGACGACAACTTCCCTTCCGTTCAAGAGGTAGTTAATGACTACACCAAGAAGGTATTATCACGAGGAATGATGCCTCAAATCACCCTTACGAAGGACAAGCGTAGCATTTCGTTCGTTGATGCCTACGAGTTCTTCAAGAGTAAGAAAATGAGTGTTAGAGCAATCCCCAAACAGACGGGGTGCTTGTTGTAGATAGGATTGTAGTTAGGATTTTAGGATTTTAAATTAAGTTAAGTAAAGAATATTAAAAAAGAAAGGGCAACCTTTTTTTTACAAATCAAATAGTCGCTCAATCAACGCAGGTGGAATAACGGAACGCTTTTCAGGTCTGTTCTCTCCTCCGTTGTGAAAATTAATATAATACTTCTTCCTGCCTTTGTAGGAATAAGTGTGCTTTATCCATTTCCAATCTACTCCTTCTATCATTTCACGACATTTCTCATCTCCCCACAACGGCATATTACTCCAAATATGAGTAGGTTTCGGTGTATGATAATCGTAATTGGCGTAATACACTAATCCCCTGAATGCTCCATATTCTTCGCAAAAATGGACGAGAGGAGGATAATATTGAAGCAGCCCTCGTGGGTTCTCAATAAACCATTTTGGAGGTTGGAAATACTTCAATATTTCAAGCGTTCGCATTATCATCGCACCACCCAGCGTTGCCTCTTCTTGATGTTCGTCTTCGTGTCCGTATATTTCATCTTTCGTTCTGTATTTTCCTGCCGTAGCAAACGACCAAGTTCGGCAATCAGGACTGCCCCAAACCATATCAAAATGGTCGGGTGGATACTGGGTATAATCCCACTTCATTATATCCTCCGTAATTGTAGCATTAAACTTGGGATTGAAATCCAAACTGACGACTTCCCAACCTCGCTTTTCAGCAACCTTGCCTACACTCTTCGTTCCACAAAAAAGTTCTAATAATCGCATATATTATTACCGCAGGTTTTATTTTCCCCTAAATTAGATTAATTACCAACTCTCCAAGCAGTATGCGAAGCAGTCTTGAATGTCCCTATTTTACAACAGAAATAATAGAAATCCACCCAAATCGTCCATCTAACGGACTTCTTTTTGGGGCGTGTTCCCAACCATTCTTCTCGTAATATATGCGGTTCTAACATATATTAAGAGGATATTTTTTCCCTAACCAACACTATTCCAAATACTCGTAAGCATTTTTTCAATTCACTCAAACTATACTGACGGAAATCAGGCGGATTTTCTCTTCCAATTTTTTTGTAGTAGGCATCTAAAAATGGGTAGATGTCTTCTTTTTTTAATTTAGACATTAATTCTTTCTCCATACATTTAGGTTAGATTATTTCGCCTTTTTGTTGAACGCTTTTTGTAAATCTTTCAAGTTCTCAAACAGGTCAGTATTATTTCCCCAAAGCAAAGCAGCACTAAAAAGTGAAGCAGAAGGAATTAGATTATTTATTAAGCGGTTCTCTGTCTTATTTCCTAAATGTCGTGCTAAATAATTCTCCCTTTTTTTCTTATCGTGATGGTCTATATATGTGCTTCCTGTATCCAGTCCAAAATGGTATGTCTTTTTCTTACCACCCTCTTCTATTACAATCTTGAACCTCTTGTGAGGTCTTTTAGAGCAAACTAACTCCAATATTTCTATCGGCATTCTTATTATAATATAACATTATAATATAAGTATGAAGAAAAGAACGCTTGATATGATTAACGACGAAACTGCCGATTTAATAGATGTTTTTTCCCTCAAAGGTAAAGCACGACTTATCGGCAGTCAATCATTACGAGCAATCCAGTATGGTAGTGATTACGATATACAGACTGACCTAAAAAACACCACAGGAGAACAAGTAGCGAAACGCCTCCAAAAGGCATACGAGGAAGCGAAGAAGAACCCTGACTACTGGATTACTGATTTTAAAGCAGGGTGGGACGACCGCTTGGTGTATCGTGGCGATTATTCAAAAGATAGTATTGAAGATTACTTGAAGAAACACGAAGACCTCATTCCCAAGAAACGAGCAGCAGCTATTCGCAAGGCAGATGGCGAGGAAGAAATCAAACTCGTAAGGGACTTGTTTATACTTCGTTGGAAACCTGCCGACATCAAACGAGGTTGGGTTAAGATGATTGACGGAAAAAAGAAATACTTGAAAGATGCCGTCCTTGATAAAACCACTCTAAAAATAGACCTTCTTGGAAAAGTAGGCAACCAATTCGTAGAAGTGAGTGAGAACTACACTATCAAGACCAAAGATGGTAAGAACAACGAGGTCAAACAATCACAAGAGGAAATGGAGGAGGACTTTGAAGACGAGATTACCTATTACGCACGAAAGGATAGTTTCAAGGCACTCAAAAGACTATTTTCGCTCTTACAACTGGACGGCAAGGAGAAGCACAAGAAGGCATTAGACCAAATGGTAGAGTTCTTCAACTCCCAAGTAGGATATTTAAACAAAATCAGGAACGAACTGAAAATATTGGAACAAGTCCTCACGCAGGATTTTAGGAAGGTTAAGTGGGAAGATGTGGAAGAAAACCTCCAATTTATCAAGGAGCAAATCAGTAATGTCTATCAAATACCCCTCAATTCAAATGTTTTCAACGATTTAGACGATATGACCGAAAAAGACGCTCTTGTAAGAATTGCCGACCTAATTGCCTATTTCACAAAAGTCATCAACGAACATTCAAAATCCTTTTTGGAGAAAATGCTGTGAATATAATCTACTGCTAATATATAATGAACTTTGAAGACAAAGGTAGATTTCTCGCTTATCTAAAAGACGACGACATCAAGGACAGGAAGAAGTGGCGTAAGTTATTCCTTACTGATAAACCTAACGAAGTGGTGGGTGGAGCGTTCCGTGATGTGAAACTGAAAGACAAACCAAAACTACACTTTCAACCTGCTCCTGATAAGGATATTGAAAGAAGCATTACCTATATTACAGGTGCGTCGGGTTCGGGAAAATCATACTGGACGAGAATGTATGTTGATGAATACAAGAAGATATATCCCAAGCGTGAGGTGTATCTCATCTCGTCCATCAGCGACGATAGTAGTATTGATAAAATAAAAGGACTTCATCGTATCAAGATGGATAAGTTGCTTACCGAAGATATTTCGGCAAAAGATTTCAAGGATAGTTGCGTCATTTTTGATGATACGGATTGCTTGACGGATAAGCGTCTTCGCTTGAAAGTCCAAGAAATACTAAACTCCGTGTTGGAAACAGGCAGACATTTCAACTGCGAGGTTATTTATACCAGCCATCTTGCGACCGACGGACACCAAACCAAGCGTATCTTGAATGAGTGTAAATCAGTCGTTATTTTTCCTTCGGGACTTGGAGGCAGAAGTATCAAGTATCTCCTTGATAATTATTTCGGTCTTGATAAAGACCAAATTAAAAGAATTAAAAAACTAAATAGTAGATGGGTTCAAATAAATAAAGGTTTTCCTATGAGTGTTGTGAGTGATAAAGAAGCGTATGTCCTGAACGACCCTGACGAGGACGAAGGTTGAGATTTACAAAAAACACCTTTGTAAAAAAAATTGAAGTAGATTTTTGTTTATATATATATAAGTATAAACAAGAATGGATATGGATTTAATGATGAATGAAATGACTGGCGGATACAAGTATGTTGTGAGAGATGGAAATGAGAATTACGACCCTGTAAATCTTGAAGACAATTACTATTTTAATTGTATTGAGTGTAAGAATGATAAGAAGTTCTCTGCCTTTGGTTGTAATCCTGTGGAGGTGTGTAAGGAATGTTGTAAAGAAAATATTAATTGGGAACGGAACAGGTGGATAAAGAGGAGATTGAAGGAATTGGGTAATGAAGCGAAAGTGGAGGGAAACTACTATATTATAGAAATACCTCGTTGGTTGCCCTATTACCACGACGAGAAATACTTGTATAAGTTTCAAAACGGACGATGGCGTAAAGTAATGAAAGGTTTTTAATTTTTGAATAATACTTATAGAAATAAAGTAGGAGTGTAGGGTGGAGTGTAGGGTGTATGGTGTAGGGTGCGTTTCAACTCATTACAGACATTTTCCTCCCTCCTTACCTTTTTTCTACCTCTTAACTTCATTTTACCCTACACACCCTACACACCCTACACTTTTATAGTATGGTAAGGGTAAAAAAAGATAATAATAGGATAATCACACCTATTATCATCTCAAATATTATAAGTTTTTTTCATTTTAAAATCCTCGTCTGTGTAGGGTCAGCGTGTAGGGTCAAATCCCTACCTTACACCCTACACTAATTCTCCTTTTTCTTCTTTACAATTTTCAACTTTTTCTTTGGTTTTGGTTGTTCTACAACTGGTTCGGCAACTTGTTCTGCTAATTGGTCTTCATTTTCATCTTCATTTTCTACAACACCATTTCCAATTTCAACCTCATCATCACTCACTTCCTCACCATTTTCATCAAATACAGGTTGAGGATATACATCGCTCGGTTGTGAAGGTTCAAGGTCAATCAAACAACCAATCTTGTAGTGTTTTCGCAACTTTTCAAGATGGAACTTGGTTCTTGCTCCCTTGTTGGTTCTTGTGCCTTTTTGAAGACACAACTTCGGCAAGTCAAGCGAACAAGTCAGTTTCTTAACCAAATCACCTGTTCCATTCACATCATACTTACCACCCAATTCATCACGCCATTCACGAAACTCCATCATTACTTCACTACCATACCGAGCAAAGTATCCCTCATCATCGCATTCCCACTTCTGCGTGTAGGCACGAGCAACATACCACTCAAAGAACTCATCAAGGGGATTACGGGCGAACTCTGCGAGTTGCTTGTGGTATTCCGTGTGAGGAATGACCCATCTGTTCCAGCCCTCAATATCCCTCTTCATCAAGAAGGAATACAAGGAAACACAATTCGCATCATCGTCCCAAGTTTCCGCAAAACTCTTGAAGTAGTCCCAGTTTTTCTTGAACTGGTCGTTCATCTTGATAATCATATTACGGCGTTCTTCTTCTTCCAATTTTACTGGGTCAAAGGAGTTGGTCGGTGTAATGAAACGATGAAACGATTGAATGACGAAAGGTTTAATACCCTTGTCGTTGATAGTCATTTCGGGGTCAGTAATAAGTGCCTTGATTTTGTTTTCTGCTCCGTAGGAATTACGCTTATCACATTCACTCAAAACCACCAACAACGAACTCGCCATCAAAGGATTAAAGTTGCCCCATACATCTCTTTCAGGTTGCGAGGTTTCAAAATAACCGCCACCCATTATCTTCTTGATGGGTGTAAGTGCGATTGTTTTTCCTGTTCCTTGTTTTCCTGTAATGATGAGATGCGTGGATTTTTCTGCGGGTTTTTGTAGCAAGTGAGCGAACCAATTGAGAACATACTCATACGCAGTTTCATCGTAATCGCACATTACTTTAATGTGATTACACCACAAATCAACTGCGTCCTTCTTGTATGCTTCACCTTCAAGAGGAATATCTCTGCCGTGATACTCACTTGGTTTCCACAAGTTAAGAGTGTTAGGAGATACATACAAAGGTGGAGGCAAGATTTCGGCATCTTCCTTGCGTTGTATAGAATTGTCCTCAATCCATTCCGTAATGAACTTGGTTTTCTTCCGCTTTCCATTACTACAAGTCTTCATATAAGACTGATGTTCGTAAGCAGCCACTAACTCACCACGATTGAATATTTTGTATCCATCAAATCGTTCATCACCATTCGGCAACTCGGTAGTGAGTTTCTTGAAGTAATTACTGGTGTTGATGATTTTCGTGTGTGAGCGTTCAAACTTTTCCTTCCAAATGAGGTATTCTTGGTCGGTGTTTTGTAGTTCATTATCTACTTCTTCTGCTTGGATTGCGTTTTCTTCTGCTTGGATTGCTTCAACAGGATTGACTACATCGGCAACAACCATATTTCTACGAGTGTTAATCAAATCCAACTGAATAGTCCAATCTTCGTAAGGTTTTACTTCCATACGCATCTTGAACCCAGTCTTTTCAAAGATGTAGTCATTTACTCCGTTGATGTGAAACTCAACATCGGTGTAGGGTGGTGGTGGGAGTGTAGTGAAACCATCATACGCAAGAGCAAGTCTGCGTGGAACAACAAGGGAATTGTCTAATCCATACATATATGCTTGGTAAAGGCATTCATTCTCAAATATACCGAGAATGTAAGAGAAGGCAGAATTATCGGCACTCCAAGAAGCAACATCAGGTTTCTTTACTCTATCTCGTAATTCGGGGTTCGCTTTTACGAGTTTTGATTTAAGCAGATTTACTTCCTTCTTCAATCCCTTATACCACTTGTGTCCCATTTCAGGTCGTTCCCAATTACACACCGCCATCGGCATTTCATTCTTCGCAGGTCTTCCGTCCAAAATCCCACCCTTGCGGACACCTTCTCTGTCTTTGTCGCCTTTCGCCCAACATTCCAGCCCTCCGCCGTAAAGACACGAGTTAATGAGTTTCTTGATGTGGTCTTTTTGTAGAGGTGGTTCGCCCTCTACGGAATGGTGTTCGCTCAACATTTTAATAATCGGTTTTTTGTCCTTGACCCAATCGTCAAGATGAGGTGTAGGAATACGCAATTTCACTCCAATACAAGAGAGGATTGTAGGGTGCGACGCTACAAAATCGTAATCTACCCAAGAGTAGTAATGGTAGAAGGTGTTGCGAATGTTTCTCGCCAAACAAGTAAGACCCAAGTCATCGTTAGAGTAAAATCTTCCAAGACCTTTTTTTTGGTGGTAAAGGATTTCTAATTTATCGTTGTTTTTGATTAATCGCATTCGTTTTTTTAGTAGTGTTTTGCTTTCAGGTGTGAAGCGTGGGATTTCAAGGTCAAAAGGAGCATCACTTCCATCTCCATTCTTCGCTTTCACAAAGAGGAGATTTCCATCAGCATCGGTTTTCTGCCTGATTTCCCAGTTGCCTTCAACCTCAACATACTCATTATCGGGTATTTTGAAGGTGGTATTATCGTCCAATACCAATTGTGCTAAATGAGGGTCAATATCCTCGTGAAACTTGCCGTGAAAACACGAGTAATCACGAGCATCAACAACCGCAAGGTCAATTCGTCCGTCTTGTGAGAGATAGTCCATCGTATATACTTATATAAGATAATAATTCTTTAAGTATGTTTCGTTGATATTGATATAAGTCATTACCATATTTTTATTTCAATTTTTTACTAAATGATGTGATGGAAAGTATTCCTAAATAAGGGGGATTGCTAAAAATGAATAAAAATGAGTTATTCATTTTCAGGATTAGTTTTTCCTAAATAACAAGAGTAGTTGGAAGATTTTCTCTTGCTTCCTCTATTCTTTGTTCTTTGCGAGGTTTCAATACATCTTTGTAGTATGCTCTGCGTTTCGCTAAAAACGCATCATATTTATCAGGGTCAGTTCTCATTTTTGCTAAATATCTTGTCTGTTTTTCCTTGACTTTTTGTGGGTTCTTTTTTTGGTAATTCGCCACATTCTTTAAATGCGACTGATACATCTTCTCCGCAGCAGTTAAGTTGGGGTTTTCGTTTTCTTTATCCATTATAGTATATACTTATATAAAAATATTCCTTTAAATATGTTTAGGTAAGTATTATTTAATGTGGTGGGTTAATTGGAAATGACCTTACACCCATCACTTCCAACACCCACACCATCAGGAAGCGGAAGCGACCATTTCTGCTTCCTTAATCTGTTCTTCTTTCATTAGTTTTTCTTCTTCTTCCTTAATATATTCGGCAGTAAGTTCTCTCACTTCTTCTTTTACCTTTTGAACTTTTTCTCCTAATATGAACTCGGTTTCTGCTAATTCTTTGGTCTGTGAATGATGCTCTCTAATAGCGTGAATATTCTGTGGTCTAAATATCACAAGACGACCTCCTAACTTCTCTACTCCAAAATGGTAGATTTTTTTATCACCTTTCTTACAGATGCCTTCAATATCATCACATTCAATTCCTTCAATTGAACCTGTGTATTTCACGAAGAAATATCCGTCTTTTCCTTTGAGTTGTATATCAACTATACAACCCACAAAATCCCACCCTTGATTATCATACCAAGTGCTAATGGCGAGTGGTTCGCCTTTGTAAGAACAAGTCCAAGAAATATTGGTAAGGGGTTCAGTTTCTCCTAAACTACTCATATATAATCTAACAAGAGAAAAAAATAATCTAATTATCCCAAAATGGAAGATGTGCTAAACTTGTAAATGGTTGTTTCTTACTACCTCGTCCTCTACCTCTCACAACTCGTAAATTATTACGGGTAAAGTTCGCATACCATCTATCACGCTCTTCTTGAATTAATCGGTCTTCTTCTCTGCGTTCGTAATCACTTAAAGCAGCTCTTCGTTTTCGTTCTTTTTCTGCCTCCCTTTTCTTTTCTGCTTTCCTTTCAAACTCCCTTTTATTTCCCTCCATATTATAGATTGCTCGTTCTTTGTTTCTCATTACCTTACCAGGCACATCTTCACCCATCATACCCTCTTGTTGTTCTCTTAATCGTTTCTCTTCCTCACCATATCTGCTCCCCATTCTTTTTCGTATTTTCTTCAATTGTTCCCTTATATTCGCACGATGGTATTCGTCTTCATCGTAGTTGGGAATATCTGCTAATAAATCATCTTTATCTTGCTCGGTTAATGCTCTATCCCTCACATCAGCAAAATCAGCATCACCGAAAATAGACCACGCTTTCTTTTGGTATTCCCCTGATGGTTTCCATCTCTTTTTTTCAGGTAAATCTCTCCAAGATGAGTTCGGTTCTCGTTCCCAACGATTAGGTGAATACGGGTCTTTATCAAAGTTCTCAAAAAACTCGTCTGTGTTGTCGTAGATGTATTTTTCCATTTTATTTACTGCTTGTTCTAATTTCACGATTGCTTCTGCCCTTTTTCTTACTCGCATTTCAGCAGTCCATTCTACTTTCTTATCACTATCCTTTCTGTATTTCTTTTCTTGTTCTTCGGTCATCGTTCCTTCTTTTTTTGCTTTCTGTGCCTCTTCTCGTTTCTTCTTATTAGAAGCAAGAGTTTTCAATCGTTTTGCTTCTTTCCGCTCTTCCTCACTCGCATATTTACTGGGTCTTCCTGCTTTGCGTTTCACAGGAGGAGGGTCAATTGCTTCCGCCAACGCTACTGCGTCTGCTTTCAACTTATCAAAAGTATCCTCTTTTGCTGATTTACGAGTTGTTTTCTTTTGTTCTTTGTAGGCAGTAGATACGGCAGGGTCTTTAATCGCAACCATATAGGTTAGTCCCTTGTCCTTCGCCCATTCACGCACGAAGTTCGTCCAAGCATTCCCTTTCTTCTTCGGTTCTTCTTCCATACTATACTATACCTAAATATTATTTTCCATCGCAACCACATCTTTTTTGGATATAATCTACCAATTGTGGTTTTCCAGCACCCGTTAATCTAAAATTATCATATTTCTTGGGAAGGGACTTGATAATAGTCTTCAATTGTTTCTTGGTGAGTTTCTCGTATTCTCTGCGATTGAAAGAAGGAACAATCGTATTCTCATATCCTTTACCCACTTCCACATCAACTCTGTCTAAAACACCTGTTCCGTGTTCTTTGATTAAATCAAGTGATTTTGATGGAATGGTTAAATCTGCGTCTAATACTCCTTTTGCTGAAACTGGGTCTAATGTGGTGCGAATATTGGTTTCATTCGCTTTTTCTCCGTGTTTCTTTTTATAACTATCTAATCCAATTCCAGTCGCTTTATTCAAGTTGATTATTTCTTTACTATCTTCTCCTACATCACTCGCAATTTTCGCACCGAGCGAATGACCTAATGTAGTTGTATGGTCTTTGCCGTATTTCTGCTCTGCTTTTTTTTGAATATCTTTTGCGTGTTGAAATCGTTTTGTTCCTTTCATACTAAATCCCAACGCCATTTTTAGATTATTCCCCCAATCGTGAATACCTTTTGAACCACGATGAATAACTACGGCATCGTGAGTAGTAGGATTGTAATATACAGATACTCGTTCTCCCGAAAGACTTTCATCTCGGTTGTATCCGTCAATTTCTTTGGGTGCTTTGCCTTTATTAGCGTAAGATGCGTCCAAAAACTTACGAATAAGTTTTGTATTCATTTTCCCACCTTGTAGCAGTTCGTAGTAATCACCTGACCCTCCGTAAATGATGCGAGGACAATTAGAAGTCTTGGGTATAAATACTCCCTTGCGGTCAAGTGCGGCTACTTGCTTTACATTTTCAATACCGAACCGAAGGATTTTATCTACTTCTCGGTCATATTCGTTGTCGGGGTCGGCAAAAGGATTAATACCTGTTGAGTGGGGATTTCTATCTCCTGAATGGACGATGAAAGATAAGTCCTTGAAAAGACATTCGTTCATCTTTCCTTTAATATTCTCATTTACAAAAGTGCGAAGTTCGGCAGCCTTACCTTTCTGTGAGGCACTCGCTCCGCCAACTTGTTTTCGTTGCCTCTTCTGTTTCACTTCACTAATAACGAGTTGAATGGGTTCGCTATTCTCGTCTGCTTGAAATAATACCATTATATATGTATAATGAGATTATTATAATAAAAATCTGCTAAATTAAAGGAAACGGGTAGGCATATAAGAACCTGCGGTAATAGCAGTTCTGTATCCTTCTCCATATCCAGTAGGCATTCTATAACCCTTACCTTCGGTTGTGGGTGTTTTTTTTGGTCTTCCACGCTTCTTCTTTGAACCTGGTGTGGAAGGAGGTAAATCACCTTCATCATCACCAGCATCGCCACTATCATCACCAAAAGGGTCAGCGGGGACTGCTCTTCCTTGTCTGCGTCTGCCTGGTTGGGAGAATGTATCAATTAAATCACCTGTTCCTTGTCCTTCTAATCTTTGCTGAATGCGGATAAGGTCTTCTTTAATTCCAGTAATAACTGCTCTAAATCTTTGGAGAGAAGCAGGTTGAAGGTAAGTAGCAGAAGTATCATCTATTCCTTTTACCGCAGCGACCATTTGGTCGTTCAATCCTGAAATAGTCTGTTGCTGTTCTGTGTTGAAAATAGCAAGGGAAGGGACTTGTTGATACATATAGTTCAGTAATGCTCGTGCTTCCTTTTCAACCGCAGATGTTCCACCAATAAAGCGGTCAATTGCTTTACTGCCGAATTGAGATACGGAAGTATGACCGAGTGTAAGTTGATTTTGGATTTCACCAAGAGAAGCAATAATGCTTACCATCTTCTCGTAGATGTAGTTATACTTGTCCTGTATATCACCTACTAATCCTGCTGTGGTTTCTGCTCCTTTATATGTCTTCTTCAAGTCCTTAACCACTCTCTTTTTTGCCGAACGGAGTTCATTTAACTCGTATGCGTTGGGTTGTAAAAATTGAGGCATTATATACTATACTAACATTATATAATGACTAAACTATTTAATATAATCCGTGTTCCTTCACATATTTACTTGCTTCAATCATCTTCATACCTTTATCTTTCATTACTTTTTTAACTATTTCTGCTCGTTTAGCACGACCACCGCCAGTTGCTTTCACAACATCTTTCGCAGCTTCATTTACAGATTTCTTGGCGGATTTCTTCGCAGCACGACCGACTTCTTTAAGTAGGTCAGCACCCGCAGCCTTACCTCTTTTGGCGACTTCCTTAACAGCAGCCTTACCCATTTTCTTTGTGCTTTCAATAGCATCTTTGAGAGAAATACCTCCCTTTACTGCGGCTCCGTGATGGACTTGTCCGTCTTTGCCTAAATAAGCACCGACCATCGCACCTCCTTTTTTACCTTTGTGTGCTTTTTCAAGGAACTTACCCATATTGAATGATTTGCCGTATTTCTCACGACCAGCAGCAGCCATTAGGGGAATAGCAATAGGAGCGATTTCCTTTGCTACATCAAGAGTTCCAGTAAATCCTTTCTTGAAACCTTTACCGAAGTCTTTCCAAAAATTACCACCCTTAAACTTCTTCATCGCTTTCTCTACCATATCTACCTTGTCCTTCATCGTTTTAAGAGGACGACCCGCACCCAACATTAATGGGAGGGCAATTGGAGCAATATCCTTTGCTACACCAAGAGCATCTTTTAACCAATTACCGCCAACCATTTTCTTTTCAAGTGCTTTTACTTTCTTTGCTCCGCCGAATGCTTTATATATATCGTATGCTTCTTTTCCAGTTTTGGCGACATCAAGAGCAGATTTAGCACCCTTGCTAATATCCTTGAAAATATTACCTCCGCTTGAAACGCCTCCGCTTGAAACGCCTCCGCTTACGGATTTGTAAAGGTCGTATGCTTCTTTTCCAGTCTTCGCTATATCAAGAGCGTCTTTTGCTCCTTTGGTTAAATCACTAAAAGAGAACTTTCCGCCAACTGCTCCGTCCATTCCAGCATATCCTCTTGCTCCGCCTGAATGAACTGCTAAACCAGCGTTCATACTAACAGGAGGGTAAGATGGAGAGTTTCCGCTTAATACGAACTTTTCAGGTCTAACTCCGCCTACGATTTGGTCTTTTGGGGAATGAAAGGCATCGGCATTTCTGTATCCCATCGGGGAAGGGTGATACGCATCGTAATTGTGCGTCCAACGCTGTTTATCCATATCTCTTAAACGAGATACTAAATCCTTGTTGTAAGGAGTGTCGTATGTGATGTTCGCTTGGGGCATCTTTATAATATATACCAGCATTTTTAATTGAGAGGCATATTAAATAATTAATATGTCTATCTAAAACTCTAAATAATATGGAATATGAACGAGTGTAGGGTGTAGGGTGTAGGGTCAATATATTTTAGATTGGAAAAAAGATGGACTACCTCTCACAATAGTTCAAGACCTCCTAAATAAGACCCTACACTATACACCTTACACTAATCACTTAACACAATCTATCGGCAAGTTTTCCACCGCTGGAAACACCTCCACTTGGGACACCACCGCTCATCACACCACCACGCTTTTCACAAAAGCGTTTGACGATGCCGTGAAGAGGCATATTAAGCATACTTCCACCAACCATACGGGAAATCTCGGCAGACTTCATCGCTGATGCCTGTTGCTTGGATTTGGCGGAAAGCACCATTTCCTTTGTAAGAATACCAGTATAAATAGCAGATACGCCCTGTTGAGTAGTCATTATACCGCTATTGACGGCAATAACACAGATTTCAGGAGTAATAGCAGCACCTCCACTTGCCTCTAATGTATTGGTTGCTCCAATTTGGAACTGGAAGTTATAGTTTCCAAGAGAACCGCAAGTAATATAATCGGGTAATGATAAATCGTAAGCAGGGTTGATTACCAAGAGAGAACCAGTTGTATTAACATTTGTAGCAGAACCAGCAGCGACCGCTTGGGAAGCAACACCGCTAAACTCACGCCAAGATTGGGTAGAACCATTCTTAACAGAAAGTCGCCACAAGTCGTAAGCAGAAGCAGAAGAAAGAAGACCTGACTGGTTATTCAAGTTGATACTAATGTTATTCACTTGGAAGAAAGCATTAGGGTCGTTGATAGTCATACTACTCATAGGTTTTCTTACATTAATGATGAAAAGGTCGGGGATTTGATTGATTTGAAGATTGCTTGATGTAAGTGTTGCTGATGCTTGGGCGGCTACTGCGGTTGTATTAGCAGAAGAAGTCAAGTATCTTGGGAAATCCATATAAGGAACAACATTCTTGGTTTCAATCAAGTCGCTTGGTTGAGTAGAAAGGAACTTCAATAGGAGAGCAGGAGAAGCAGGTTGGTTAAGAACACCAGCAATAGCAGTTGTGGAAGTGAAACCATTAGGGTTGGCGGCAGTTCCTAAACTAATGCTTGTGATGTAAGGAGATGTGGTGGAAAGCAATCTCTTACAAGTAGCGTCCATATTGAAAGTAAAAGTCATATTATTTACTCCTAAAAGACCTTGCTGATTGTATTCAGGGTCGCCGAAAATGAAGGGAGAAAGGAAAAGAGGTTCAGCAACAACGGTGCTGATTTCAATAACCCAAGTATCGGCAGCGTCGGTAGATACAAGAGAACTATCAGTTCCACCAGCAGCGATGTTGTGGGTAATGTTAAATGCTACTGGGTGAGAACCACGAGGAACTTGGTCTATATCGTAGGAAGCATTAGCATATCCAGCAAGTCCGTTGTTATTAGCACCTACACCATCAGCATATCGGGCGTATGCTTGGTCGGGAAGACTGGGGGTTGTGCTGTTAAATCTGTATAACTCACGAGAGTTGTTAAGACGAAGCAATTGAGGTAGAACATCTTGAAGATTGACCGAAACGGCGGTGTTGTTAATTTGGGCGGTGGCGGTAGTCATTAGGGAAGCAAGAGGGAATGCTTGAAGAGCAGTATCACTTCCGTAGTTTAATACTAAATCACCATTAGGAACGCCAGTAGCGTTAAGAGTAAAACTAATTCCTGATGTAAGAAGAACATCACGACCAATAACTACATTCTCGCTTGGAACTTGAACCGAGAAGATTAGGGAGGAATTGGAAGCAGAGGTAGAGGGAAAACGCTGGTATGTGGTTTGGGAAGCACCTGACTTGACGGCAAAGTCAAGGTCGCTGGTAATATCACCAATCACACTATCACGCACAAGGACAGTTTTGAAGTCGCTCATCTTTATAATATACAGGCAGATAAAAAATATATTATAAAGCGTCTAAATTGCTAAACTAAACCATTTGCTTATATGACCCTTTCTTCAAGAAAGCAACCTTAATGGTAATTGCCTCGCCACTCGCCAACCTAAAAGGATTTAATTTGCCGAACTTATCTCTCCAAAATACCTGAATATCAATATTGCTTAAAGGTCTATTTCCGTAGAGGGTGATTAGGCGATATTCACTTGTGGGATTATAAACCAAGTTCGGTTTATATTGTCCCGTATCACTCACTAAATCTGTAATGATATTGGCGAAATCACTATTACTTCCTCCTAAAACTAATTCCTGTGAGTTGTTATAAACAAGGGGAGTAGATACTTGATTTGGTTGAATGGGGAGAGTATTGGAAGTAAAGACTAAACCTACAATAGGAGAGAAATTAGCAATTGTAGAATATTCCTGATATACTGCTACGGAAGTCCAAGAAGAAGGAAGTGGAGCAGGTGGAGAAGGATTGGGTGTAATCGTCATTTGGTCTAAACCTCCTATATTAAAAGGTTCAAAAAGGAAGTTCTTTCCGTTCAGGGCAGCCCCGTATCCTAAATACTTTGTAGGAAAGGAAGGGAAAAGTCCGTAAAGAGGAGCATTAAAATATAACTTGATTGGGGAATAACCCGTAGGAGGAACGGGATACGAACCAGCAGCGAAATATTGGTAGTATCCATCTGTATCAAAATACAACACGGCAGAGTTAGAAGTGCTGTCCCAAGTCATTACAGGAGCAAAAGGAGAAGGTAGAGTAGCAGCACCACCCACAGCAGTAGTAAGAGCAGCGTAAGCATCTTGAAGAGTTCTGTTAATTAGCAGAGGGATTACCGAGTAGTTATAAACATTATAATACCCAGTTGCTATATTCTGTATCTTATTTGCGGTTTGACTGGGAGGAGGAGGAAGAGGAGCAGAAGCATCTTGGGGAGTGTATTGGACGAAGTTTTCGCCTGATGTATAAGTTGTTGATGTTGCGGGGTCAGTCCATTCCATCGTAAGAGAATAGATAGTTAAATCTCTATCTGCTTGGTTGGGTTGAATGGAGGGAATAAATACAGGGAGAGTTCCCGTTTCAACAGTAAAGCGAAGTATGCTTAAATAGTAATCTTCGGGGTTCATCACAAAGGGATTTGCTCTCTGTTCGTTAAAGTAAAATACGGGTGGTTCTGCGGTTGTGGATTGAAGGTTGCTGACTGTTATATCAAAGTATATTTGGTCGGGAGCAACAGCATTCTTTACAGGGTTCAATTGCGACATCTATAATATTACAAGAGATTATAAATGTGCTAAATATTATAGATTAAAATGGTTGTATTGCCTTAATGATAATCGGCATCTCGTATCGTTTCGGCACTTCACCATCAAGGTTAATTGTTCCGCTGTATGCCGTAGCAGCGGTAGGTTGAGAAACATTTTGAGGTGCTTGTGTTGCCGTAATTTGATAAATACCTTCCACAGGAGTATTAGAAGGAACACAAAGATTATCAAAATCAGGTGTCCCCGAAGTTGCTCCACTTGTATCGTTGTCCGCAACAGAACGACCATTATTTACTAATGTAGTCCATATACCCGCAGACTGCGTAATTCCGTATGCGTTTCCTGCTACATCGTCCTTATTGGGAAGGTTAGGCATATTTGCGTCCGTAATTGTAAAAGCGAGAGTAGCACTTCCAGCAGCTCCCGTATCAACAGTTCCAGTATTCGCCGTTTTGTAGAGAGGCAATTTACCATCACTACCCGTAGCACTACCAAGAGGATTGGGAAGAAGAAAACTATCGGGGTCAGTTGGAGTGCCGAACTGATTGCCTAATATTTCAAAGAGAGCAGGATATTCTTGTTTTTTGAGTTCTTGACCTTGAACGATTAACCAACCACGAGGAGGTAATGTAGCATATCCACTACACCAAAAAGTCATACAACCAATAGGAATGGGGTAATCATTATCGCCTAAAAGTCCTTTTGCCGACATACTTATACTATAACATTACATTATTTTTGTTATAGTATAACATTAAATCTAAATACTTACGATGCGAATACTTGACTTCCCAATACACGAATAATAGGAACAATCTCAAAAGTAGGTGGGTCAAAAGTTCCCTGATTGATTGAAGCAGTAATATCTATTGGGTCGCCCAATCCACTTGTAGGGTCAGCATTAGGAGCATTATAAGTCCAACGAGGAAGGATTGTGTCGCTTCCCATACCACCATTATTGCTGTAAGTAGCATCATCACGCAAAAACTTATTTCCTGATGGGTTTCGTAATAGTGTATTACTATTACTATACACAATTGTAGAGTATTTGTTCCCACCACTATCAGTCTTATAATAAGTTCCCGAAAGTTTGGTCTTCGTAGCGTCGCTTGAATTGTCGTATTCAAGGTCAAAACTGGGAAGCATTTCAGGGGTAATAGTAAGTTCCGCAGTCGCAATAGTAGTTTGAGCGGAAGCACCAACTAACAGACCCGCAGATTGTCCTCCAATTAATAGTCCCCTGAAAGTTCCCGTAAAACCAGGATTAGGAATGTTAGGTAAGTAAAACTTTCCTGCGTCAGGAGCAGAGGGAGCATTTTGGTCGTATTTAACGCCGTCGTTGAAAATCTTGTAAAGTTCAGGATACTTCGCAATCTCTAATTGTCTTCCGTCGCACACTAACCAACCGCTCGTTGCTTCAAGGTTGTCTTTTAGTTGTGGTTTGGAACTATCATTACACCACATCATTATAGAACCGATAGGCACAGGAAATCCGTTTAGTCCTTCTGTGTTTAAAGCACTCATCTTATATTATAACTCTACATTATAAAATAAGATTAATATCCCTAAATTAGTATTGCGGACGAGGGTCTAAAACGAAACCTGATAATTGTTTCACATCTTCGTAAGGGACTTCTGTTCCTCCGCCCTGCCCTTCGTCGGCAATTGCGTCTTTTTCGTCTTCTGCCTTTTGTCCTTCTATTGCGTCTTGTCTATTTATATACCCTCTGTAAGCACTTGCTTCGGCAGCCTCACTATTTTTTATTTCTTGTTGGCGGGTTGCTCGTGCGTTAATAGCATCAGCATTACCGCCAATTCTGTAAGAACTCTGTGCCTTAATTAGGTAAATACAGGTCATACCTCCGTAATTGACTTCGTGAGTGGCGTTCAGTTTTATATCGCCCACTTTTTCAGGGGTAGGATTAGAATAACTAATCTCCATATCATCAAGAGTAGCAGTAGCACCCGTTTCACTTGACGCATTCAGTTTTACAATTCTCGGGGTGTTTGACCCAGTAGTAGTTGCTTCTTGTGGATTTTCACCACGAGCATTCAAGGTTCTACCTGATATTCCCTCTTGTAGGTTAGGTTGAACTTGTGAGAAATCACTTGCGGCGAGGGCAGGAATATTCGCAGCAGCTATACCAGGCAAAGGGTCGCTGGAATGGATTGTAGGAGGTAAAAGAGCATTTAGAGTAGTATCATCGGTCTTCAAGGTTGGGTTAGGAACGATATATACTGGGTCGCTTCCACCAGGTCCGTCGTATTGTCCTAATTGTGGAAGGTAAAAACCATCACTTAACGGCGTAAGACTACCACGAAACTTGTTGCCGATTGCCTTGTATAGTTCAGGGTAATCTTTTATTTTCACCTCGCTTCCATTACACCAAAGAAAAGTAGGAGGGATAAATCGTTTCAGTCCCATATATGGAAAAATAGAACCAACAGGGAGAGGAAAAGCAGGATTAGCACACGCTTCTTCTAAACTCATCTTATATTATATCTATACATTAAAAAAAGAGTGCTTCTTTAATTATTAACTTACAAAATCCTAACTAATTAATCTACGCCTAAATCATCTATCTACAAAGTTGGGTCAATCATCAAGCAGTAAGACTTTCCACAGAAAGCAGGAGCATTTCCTCGCACCTCACCTTCGGGAGGGAAGATATTCTCATCAGTCTTGCGAGAATAGAAGGCAATACGGCAATTGCGTCCTTCAATCTTACAATCCGCCCATCTGCTTCCAAGACTTCCGTTAGACCAACCGCCGAACTTACCATTTACCTTGTGCTTGGTATGAACCAACCAAAACATTACTGCTCGTTGAGTAGTTTCGTTAAACCATTCTTTAATTTTTCTTGCTTCTTCTGCCCCAACTTCTCTTGGGTCTAATGTATGTGGGTTGAGTAGGACTGCCGTCTTATCAAAGATGTTCTCGGGAGCAGAGTTCCAAAGTTTCACGAAGACTTCCAGTTCCTTCTTACGCTTCGCAATCTGTTCCTCACCACCATCTCGTAAGAACAAGGGCATTCCCAAGTCTTTACCACTTCCGCAATCAATCACGGAACATTTCTCACGAAGGAGTGCCTTCTCTTCTGCGTTCAAGTTGTAATTATTTTCCATATCTGCTTGTTGTATATGCTTATAGAAGTAAAGCATATTTTTATTTCAATTTTATATAAAATGATGTGATGGAAATAATCTAATTATAAGGAATATAAGGAAATAATCTAAAAGTGATGAGAAATAATATAATATACTGAAATAGATTATATCATTTTGATTATTGTATGATATAATTTTAAAATTATTACCTATATAGTATAGTAATAATCTAAAATACAATAAAAAAAGATTACTTGAATTAATCTAACTTACATATTATAGAAATAATCTAACTACCTAACTACCTACATCATACCCCACACTCGTTCCAGCCATTTCTCCTTATCCATTTCTCCCATCACCCTCATTCCACCAATCTCAATCACATCAGGCAGACTGATAAATAGACGGGCGAAATCCTTACTGCTGATGCCTACCAGTTCAACGAAACCTTTCATATCTTTTGGTTTGATGGAGCGACCGCTACTACAATCATACACATTTCCCTTATCCTTCCACATATAGAAGGGCATCTTCATCTTAATCATTTGACGATGGAACTTGTCGTTTGCTTGAAGTTGTTGTGCTGTAAAAGTCATTTTGAATACTTGATAATTGTTTGCTTTGATGCTATTAGAAAATAGTGAAAATGTAAATCAATTTTTTATTGAATGATGTGATGGAATTAATCGGTTATATAAGGGAATAACAGATTAATATGATTTTATAACCGAGAGATGGTCTATTGGGATATAGATATGCGGTTTCTCGTCCCAAGACACACCTGCTCTGCTAAATGCTTCTACATCGTAGGTTTTGAACTGCTCTTCGTCATATTCTATATATGCGAGGCAGTCTGTATAATTGAATAGCAAGACTACTGGTTTATCACTTCCTTCGGTCTTGTTCTTCGTAATCATCGTGGTAGGATATGTTTTCATTTTATTCGTTCTGCTCTTGACTTCGTAGTTATACTCGTCGTCGTAGTAGTCATATTTAGCATACCTACCTTCTGTTGCTTGAACTTCTCTGCCGAAATGCTCTCGTAAGAGTGGGAGGAGTTTCACCTCCTTTGCTTTTCCATATCTGTATGAGTTCTCCCAATTTACCATCTATACTATAACAAGATTTTTATTTTCCCTAAATGTTCCGCAAAAATAATCTAACTATATAGAAATGACGGACAAGTCTATAAAAGAGAGAATTGGAATACCGATGACGAACTTTGACCTTGAAAAGTATTTAGCAATTAATCCAAGCGACCTTATCAAGTATAGTGAGTTGAGTGATTACAAGTCTATTGAAGAATTGCTCCCGAAAGAAGATAGTTTCAAGGTTCTCCTGATTGAAGATAAATATAATAGCGGTCATTTCGTAGGACTATTCCGTTTTGGTAAGACGATTGAATACTTCAACTCATACGGAGAGAAATATGATACGGACTGGAAGTT
>Ga0208767_1000638_pt1 | contig 29069 bp, 38 predicted proteins | sample VirMetDEL_Mar_21_FD_184514 | JGI IMG/M metagenome (GOLD analysis project Ga0208767, IMG submission 184514) | Aqueous microbial communities from the Delaware River and Bay under freshwater to marine salinity gradient to study organic matter... | ecosystem: Environmental > Aquatic > Marine >... | reverse complement strand
GCTTCTCCAAAGGTCGAGAAGCCGCACATGAAAGAGCACATGGATGCTCTCTTTGATGGTGAAGAACTGAGCGAAGATTTCAAGGAGAAGGCAACAGTCATCTTTGAAGCCGCGATCAATGATTCACTTGGTACATACGCTGAAGCTCTCGAAGAGAACTACAACGAACGTCTCTTGGAGACTGCCGCTGAAATCGAAGAGAACCTTACCAAAGAACTTGATGACTATCTCGGATATGTCGTTGAGAATTGGATGAAGGAAAATGAACTCGCAGTCGAACGAGGCATTCGTGCTGAAGTCGCTGAGTCATTCATGGAAGACCTTCGTGGTGTCTTTGAAAATCACTTCATTGATATCCCAGAAGAGAAATTCGATGTCGTTGAAGGTATGGCCGAGGAACTCGAAGACCTTACCGCCAAGCTCAACGAAGAGATTGAACGAAACATGGAAATGAGAAACGAAATGGAAGGCCTTTATTGCGAAGGTGTCTTTGCCGAAATGACCGAAGATCTAGTAGACACTGATGTCGAGAAGCTTCGTTCACTCGCAGAAGGCATTGACTTTGATAACGCCGAACAATTCGCAGAGAAACTTGCAGTTCTCAAAGAAGGTTACTTCACCAAGTCAAAAGCTTCTGATGAAGTTACTTTTATCACAGAAGAATCAGATTCAGAGGAACCAACTTCCATTCAGGAAACAACTGGTCCAATGAGTTACTACGCCCAAGCAATTTCAAGACAAACAAGAAAATAATCTAAATCAAAAGGAGATTTTAGATGTCTAATTACGACCAAACTAACTCGCTAGCCGAGCAAATCAAAGCAAAGTGGGAGCCAATTCTGGAACACCCAGAACTCCCAACAATCGAAGATCCATACAAGAAGAATGTCACAGCCGTTCTTCTTGAGAACCAAGAACAGTACCTCTCTGAAGCCATCCCAACTAACGGTGGTATGCAGATGGGTATGGTTAACGGTATCGGTAGCAACTCTACCGCAGTCGGTCAGGTTCAGTCCTTCGACCCAGTTCTCATCAGCCTCGTTCGTCGTTCGATGCCAAATCTAATTGCATACGATATCTGCGGTGTCCAGCCAATGACTGGTCCTACCGGACTTATCTTTGCAATGAAGAGCAACTACGTTGACGCAGCTGGTGCTCGCGCTGACGAAGCACTCTTCGACGAAGCCCGTACCGGTTACGCCACCCGCGCTGGTGGTGTCACAACTGGTGACCCAGCACTTGAAAGTACTAATACCTTCACTACAAGTGGTACTACTGGTGATCCAATCACCAACTTCGTTCAACACGGTATCACAACCGGTCAGGCTGAAGCACTCGACAACAGTGGTGCAAACGCATTCCAGCAAATGGCATTCTCCATCGAGAGAACCGCAGTCCAGGCGAAGACTCGCGCCCTCAAGGCCGAATACTCAACTGAACTCGCTCAAGACCTCCGTGCTGTTCACGGACTTGATGCCGAGACCGAACTCGCTAACATCCTCAGCACTGAGATTCTTAGCGAAATCAACCGCGAAGTCGTTCGTACCATTCTCTCGGTTGCTAAACTCGGTTGTCAGCAAGCTGACCTCAAGGGTAAGGGTGCAAGTGCCGTCTTCGGTGCCGGTGGTGTCGGTGGTATCTACGATATCCTCTCCGACTCAGACGGTCGATGGAGTGCAGAACGCTTCCGTGGTCTGCTCTTCCAAATCGAACGCGAATGTAACCTCATCGCACGACAGACTCGTCGCGGTAAGGGTAACATCGTCATCTGTTCTTCAGATGTCGCTGCTGCACTCGCACTCAGTGGATCACTTCAGTCAACCCCAATGGGTGGCGGAAGTCTCCAAGTTGACGACACAGGCAACACCTTTGTCGGTACACTCAACGGTCGTCTCAAGGTCTACATCGACCCATACGCCGACTTCAACTACTGCGTAGTAGGTTATAAGGGTGCCAGTCAGTATGACGCCGGACTCTTCTACTGCCCATACGTTCCACTACAGATGGTTCGTGCAGTCGGTGAGAACACCTTCCAGCCAAAGATTGGTTTCAAGACTCGTTACGGTCTTGTCTCCAACCCATTCGTTAAGAAGGCTGACGGTAACCCAGACGGTGAAACCCTCACCAACCGTGTCAACCAATACTACCGTGCATTCAGAATTGATAACCTCCACGGTATCAACTCTGGCGGTGGCGCAACTCAGTGATAACTGAATCTCGGACTTGATCCGACACTAGGAACAGGGGAGACTTCGGTCTCCCCTGTTTCTTTTTGTATATAAATATATTGGAGAAACACTATGCCAAGTTATAACCAGTATGTTAAGTATGCCCTTGACAGACAACCAGACAACGAAAACTTATTACAGACAACTGCGTTTAGATTTGTCATGACAAAGGCACCTGAAGTCGTGTACTTCTGCCAGAGTGCGTCTGTTCCGTCTATCAGTGTAATAGATACCCCCGTCTTAAGTAAACATCCTACTCTTCATTTTGCCGATCCTAAATTAAATTATGATCCACTTACTCTATCATTTCTAGTGAATGAAGACATGGGCAACTGGATGGAAATATACAACTGGATGCGATCATTTACCATTCATGATGAAACATTAGAACCAAGAAACCGATCAGAAATTCGTCTAAGTGGTATTGCAAATTCCGACGATCCTTATAGTGCCGCATCCAAACCCGGCGACCCCTCAGATTACCAAGTCGATGGTACACTAGTGTTACTCAATAGTAACTCCCTACCACAGGCTTCCATAACATTTAAAGATCTTTATCCAAGCAGTCTAGGAGAACTTGACCTGAACGCTTCCGACGGCGAAGCATCCCCAGTAACTTGTAGTCTCACGTTACAATATAGAGATTATGAGGTAACCGTATATTGACTTACCTGCCTTTGTGGTATATAATTACAGTATGAACTTTGAAGATTTAAAACGACATGTAGAACGAGATATGAAAGTTGATGACACGCAGTTGGATCTGGAGTCTCTCAAGATCCCACAACTTCACAATAAGTATCTCAATTTCCTACAAGAAGAACGATTCAATCTAAAGAAAATGGGTTTCGACTTTGCTTCCTTACGAAGATCAAAGTGGGAATACTATACAGGTAAAATGTCCGAAGAGGATCTCGAAGAAAAAGGGTGGGAACCCTTTGACCTTAAGATTCTAAAGGCGGATATTGATATGTACCTTGATTCTGACAACGATATGATTTTGATGAAACAGAAGATCACATATCAAGAAGAAAAGGTATTCTATCTTGAATCTGTAATCAAGGAAATCGGTCAGAGAAACTGGGAGATTCGCAACGCGATCGAATGGAGAAAGTTCGTATCCGGTTCTTAGTAGAAAAGATATTAAATTTTATTGATTCAGAATTGATGATGATACTGTTTTACATTTCATCAATTTTATATTTACTGATAATGGCAGGTTTTCACTTTTCTCCTAAATAGAGAATGAGTGACTTAGTTATTGAAAAGATCGATGAAGTAAATATCAGAGTTCGATGTGAACGAAGTTTCGCCAAAGAACTCTCTGACTTCTTTACTTTCAAAGTACCCGGCCATAAGTTTATGCCTGCATACCGTAACAAGGTATGGGATGGTACTATAAAACTCTACAACATGTTCTCCCAAGAGATTCACTCTGGGTTACTTGACTATGTAACTACTTTCGCCAAAGAAAGAGGTTACACTTATCAGGTAACTTTTGACACACCACATAATAAAGTCAGTGATGATTTAGTCAAACGATACCTAACAGACACCCTAAAGATATCTGCGGGTGGTAAACTAATCGTACCACACGATCACCAGATACGAGCCATCTCTCATGCGATTAAACATGAACGATGTTTGTTGTTGTCTCCTACTGGATCAGGCAAGAGTCTAATCATCTACGGTCTTCTTCGACATCTCATGGAAAAAACGAACAAGAAGATTCTAATCATCGTACCTACTACTGGTTTGGTTTCTCAGATGTATTCAGACTTTGAAGATTATTCAAAAATGAACGGGTGGGATGTGGAAGGAAACTGTCACAAGATTTATGCGGGACAAGATAAGTCTACCGATAAAAAGATCGTTATTTCTACATGGCAGAGTTTATACAAATTACCGGCAAAATACTTTGAAGACTTTGAAATTGCCTTTGGTGATGAGTGTCACTTGTTCAAAGCCAAGTCTCTGACTTCTATCATGTCCAAACTAAAGAACGCGAAGTATAGGATTGGAACTACAGGTACACTCGACGGAGCCCTCACTCACAAGTTAGTCATCGAAGGTCTGTTCGGTCCTGTGAAGGATGTGACCACCACAAAAGAACTGATGGAAAAAGACATTCTATCAAAACTAGAAATTGATTGCATCCTTCTCGACTACAGTGACGAAGACAAGAAGTTGGTGAAAACATTAAAGTATCAGGACGAGATGAAGTGGTTGATTACCAATGACAAACGAAATAAGTTTATCTCCACTCTAGCAGGTAAGACAAAGGGAAATACATTGGTGTTGTTTCAGTTCGTGGAGAACCACGGAAAACAACTGTACGAAAGAATCAAGTTAGAGAATCAACACAAGAAGGTATTTCTTATTCACGGTGGAGTGGAAACAGATGATCGAGAAAGGGTTCGTGGTCTTGCAGAGAAACAAAAAGATGCGATCATCGTTGCCTCTTATGGAACATTCTCTACTGGTATCAACATCAAGAACCTACACAACATTATATTTGCTTCTCCGTCGAAGTCTCGCATTCGAATTCTTCAGTCAATCGGAAGGCAGTTGAGAAAACATGAAAGCAAATCGATTGCTAAGTTGTTTGATATTGGGGACAATCTTCAATGGAAAAAGAAAATGAACCACACTCTGCGTCATTTCTTTGAACGAATCAAACTATATAAGGTAGAAGAATTTATTTTTAAGACGATTAAAATAAAACTATAGGAGAATCCAATGGTTGAATACAAAATACTTAAGCTTCGTTCAGGTGAAGAGTTGATCAGTATTGTAAATCAAGTTGGTGCAAAAAAGATTGTCCTAGATAGACCGATGCAAATGAAATTAACAACTATGCACGATCCTCTCACTGGTGAAGTCAAAAAAGAAATGTGGGTTCTCCGAGACTGGATGAACAACAGTGAAGAACTTACCTGTGATATTCCAACCGATTTTGTTGTCACTACCATAAAACCAAATCAAAAAATTATAGATCAATATGAATCAAAAAAGTTAAAGGAAGATGAAATTGCTTCTCTCGGTATTGATCCTATAGATCCAAATAGTATACTAGAAGATCTATACAAACAACTTGGAATTGATATGAAAGGAATTTCAAGTAAAGATGATCCAAAACCTCCTACCTCCGAAGAAGAGATGATTATGATGAACTTCGCAATGTCAAAAAAGATGTTTGAGAAAATGATGCAGGAAGGATTCTTCGACGAGATGGGACTCGACGATGAAATTCCACTTGACGATTTTGATTTTGATGAGGAAGAAAAAACTGACCGAAGTAAAGAAGAACCCGATTGGGGTAATGACTGGTCAGACTGGTCTGGGGATGCCGACGACTACCTTAAGTGAGGCCTTTAATAGGCCTAGCTTCCCCTTTCTTTCTTAGCACACATAGTGTAACCCCGAATGAAAACCTGTCAAGCAGAAAATCTAAAAAATGTTTTATACGGTTGACAATATTTGTTTTATGAGGTATACTTACCTATGAATTTAAGGGAACACCAATATGGCTAAAAGAAAAACAACAAAGGAAGATCATTACATAGACAATGATGCTTTCTTTCAAGAAATGGTAAAGTGGAAAAAGGAATTAAATCAAGCAGAGGAACTTGGAGATCCCAAGCCTCCTGCAACTCACTATATGGGTGAGTGTTTCATGAAGATTGCTGAACGACTTTCGTACAAACCCAATTTCATGAACTACCCATTCAGAGATGAGATGATTGGTGATGCGATCGAAAACTGCTTGATGTATGCACACAACTTCAATCCAGAGAAATCTAAGAATCCATTTTCATATTTTACTCAAATGATTTATTATGCTTTTATACGCAGGATAGAAAAAGAAAAGAAACAAATATACGTTAAGTATATGATGATGGAAAAGTTAGACGAAGAGAACAAGTTTACAAAGTGGGCCCACGACAACGAGTTAGTTGATCCAAATTCAAAAAACCCTTATGCTGACTACTTCAAACTCTCGGATAATGATTTAGAAAAGTATAAGCCAAAGAAAAAGAAAAAGAAAACTGAAGAAACCACAGACGGTGGTACACTAGGAAAACTTTTTGAGGATTGAAATTGAAACTTGCTATTATAAATGATACGCACTTTGGTGCAAGAAATGATTCACAGTTGTTTTTGGATCAGTCATTCAAGTTTTTTGAAGAACAGTTTTTCCCGTACTGTAAAGAGAACAACATCACAACAGTTTTGCATCTTGGAGACTTCCTAGATCGTAGAAAGTTTGTGAACTTCAATACTCTTTCACAGGTACGCACTCGATTCATCGACAAGATCAACGAGTATGGAATACAGGTACACTGTATTCTTGGAAATCACGACACATACTATCGAAACACTAACAGAATCAATTCTATTCGTGAGTTGTTTTCTGATACTGATAATTTTCATCTATATGAAGATCCAGTTGAGTTGGAGTTCGGTGGCCTTTGTATCGGAATGGTTCCGTGGATTAACAAGAACAATTCAGAACAGTGCATTGACTTCATCAAGAACTCGACCTGCCCAATTATGGCTGGTCACTTTGAACTTGATGGTTATGAAGTTCTGCGTGGTGTAAAGTATGACGGTGGACTAGACGATAAACTTTTCAGTAGATGTGAAATGGTTCTGTCTGGACATTTCCATATCAAACATAGTAAGAACAATGTTCATTACCTCGGAACACAATACCAGTTAACCTTTAATGATTTAAACGTGAAGAAAGGTTTTCATGTGTTGGATACGGAGACTCGGGATCTGAGGTTCGTTGAGAACCCCGTGAACATCTTCCATGCGATTACATACGAAGAAGATGCAGACATGTTGAACCGAGACTACTCTCAGTATGAAAATTCATATGTGAAGGTATATGTTTTTGAGAAAAACAATCCATATATGTTTGACAAGTTTTTAGACAAACTGTATGATGTGAAGGTTGCGAATCTTACTGTCATTGAAGACATGGGTGTAGACCACTCCGAAGAAGAGTCTTTAGACATATCTAAGGATACGGTTTCAATCATCAATGATGAAGTAGATGCAATGACTAATGTTGTAGATGAACAGAAGTCTAGAATCAAAACACTGATGCGTGAACTTTACATGGAGAGTCTTTCGTTATGAATATCTTTGTACTGGACAAAGATCCTAAAATCTCAGCACAGATGATGTGTGACAAGCACGTTGTAAAAATGATTGTCGAATCGGCTCAAATGCTTTCGACTGTTCATCGTTATTTGGACGGTGACGAATATATTTCATACAGTAAAAATGGTCGCCGAATCAAACGATGGACACATGATACAGATCGATCTGACTCTGAAATGAAGTTGTTTAAGTCGGTCATGTTGAACCATCCATGTACTATCTGGACTAGAGAATCTCTGGCTAATTATTGTTGGTTGTCTTCTCATGCACTACACCTATGTCGTGAATATACTCGTCGATACAACCGACATCACAAAACAGAAGGTCTAGTGAAGTGGTTTATGAAGAACTACCCCAATAAATTGTACGGGTTTCATCTAACGGAATTTGCACAGGCAATGCCTGATGAATACAAAGTAAAAGGAAATGCACCACAGGCCTATCGAAACTATTACATGGGCGAGAAGAGTGGGTTTGCTAAATGGACTAATCGATTGGTCCCGGATTGGTGGTCGATAACGGAGGATGTTTCTGTATGATAAATTTCAAAACCGTTAGGTTTCGAAACTTCGGATCTTTCGGTAACAACGATACTGAGATCAATTTGGACAAACATAACTTCGTTCTTGTGTCTGGAAACAATGGACATGGGAAGTCGTTTGCTCTATTGGATTCTATTACCTTTGCCCTGTTTGGTAAACCATTCAGAAAAATCAATATTCCTCAATTGACCAACAGTGTGAATCAAAAGGACTGTATGGTCGAGGTTGATTTTTTCATCGGTAAGGACGAATACAAAATTAGACGCGGACTCAAACCAAAGATCTTTGAAATATTCAAGGACGGGAAGTTGATTGACCAGTCCGCAAAGGCCAAAGATTACCAACGAATGCTTGAGGAACAGATTCTCAAGATGAACTACAAGTCATTCACGCAGGTGGTGATTCTGGGTAGTTCTTCGTTTGTGCCTTTTATGCAATTAACAGCTGCGGACAGGAGAAGTGTCATTGAAGACATTCTTGATATTAATGTTTTCTCTTTGATGAACGGAATTCTAAAAACGAGAATCGCCACTCTAAAGGAAGAAGAAAGAGAACTTGGTTATGAAATTAGTATTGCGAAAGAAAAGATCGACATACAAAACAAACACATCAAGAAAGTCCAAGACAAAAGTCAAGAGTCGATTAAGGAAATACAAGAAGACATCAAGACGATAATTGGTGAAGCTCAAGAGGTAACAACTTCTATGAGTTCTCTCAAGTCAAAGATTGATGAACTGAAAGAAGAAATACTCTGTCGAGATTCTCTGTCTGCTTCTTTGAGTAAGATTAACAAACTCAAGGATAACATTGACAAGAACATTAAGAACACGGAAAACGATATAGAGTTCTACATGGACAATACAAATTGCCCAACTTGCCATCAAAATATTCAAGACGATCATCGACATGAAATGATCAACGATAAAAAGAAAAAGATAGTTGAATACAACGAGGGACTATCTCAGATTAATTTGAAACTAGAAACTTTGAGTGACGAACTCAGTGTTGTTCAGTCAGTAATGTCTGATATTGCAGAGAAGGAAAAAGAACATTCCGAATTAAACACAGAACTTTCCATTAAAAAGGATCGTATTGAAACTGCAAACAAAAGAATCAACAGTATAAAGTCCAAGGACACGGATGATACACAAGAGAAAGAAAGACTCAAGGAATTAGTAAAGGAACTTGCCGATTTAGATTCGGTCAAAGAATCTAACACCTCTCAGATGCACGACTACGGGATTGTGTCTGGGTTGTTGAAGGACAGTGGTATCAAGTCAAAGATCATTAAGTATTATCTGCCTATTATGAATAGGTTGATTAATAAGTATCTCGGATCTATGGACTTCTTTGCACAGTTTCATTTGGATGAAAACTTCAACGAGACAATCAAGTCCAGACACCGTGACGAATTCAGTTACATGAGTTTCAGTGAAGGTGAAAAGATGAGAATTGATTTGGCTTTGCTTTTGTCTTGGAGAGAAGTTGCAAGACTAAAGAACAGTGCCAATACCAATCTTCTTATTTTAGATGAAGTTTTTGATTCATCTTTGGACAGTATGGGAACAGATGAGTTCATGAAACTGCTATATAATTTGGGTAAGAAAGTAAACGTATTCATTATCTCTCATAGAACTGATCAACTGTCAGATAAGTTCGAACACACGATCACCTTTGAGAAGAAGAACAATTTCAGTCGAATCATTCGAACTTAAAAGAGGAATCCGATGACCATAAACAATGTTCGGGAAGATTGGTATTCTCAACACCGAAAGAAAATTATGGATCATTTTAAAATTGCTAAACCTCTATCCAATAGAGTTAAAAAGTATAAGTCACCTTCGGGTAAGTATACTGTGGTAGTTACGCCTGTTGAATTTAGATTTAGAAACAAGAAAACAAAATACGTCTATACTATCGGTACGGTTTACCAAGACGGTAAGATGATATTTAACGTCCACAGAAACGCTCCTGATTTTCCATATCTTTTCGTGGAGGGTCATGAAGATGGGTTCGATTATCTTCTCTGTGCAGAAGACAATCAAGCTAGAACCGTTGTGCAATTAAACACATCTAAAGCCAGATCTTTTATCAGTGAAAAGTCGCAACGCGGCATAGAATTCTGCTGGCAGAAATTACACACCTCGGAAAATGCCAAAGTTATTGCCGTTGAGGGGTATGTCAAACACAAACCAAAAGATAAATTAGAGTACAGGGAAATAAGATTTTATAAATTTTCTGATGTTATGGACTTGCCATGGAAGGAAATTGGTGAGAGAATAAATTTTCCTTACGAGGAATTCATCTCTTGGGAAAACGATTCTCATTATACACTTGCCATTCATGAAGAAGTAAGGTATACTGATAACATGAAAGTTAACGATTTAACTCAAGCTGAGAGAAAGAACTCTCTTCTGAAAGATGAAATTCGTTTGAAGAAGATATTTTACAAGTTTCCCTTACAAGAAGGAATCCGAGAAGAAGTTTACTCTGAGTGGATCTGAAATGAAGACCAAAAGAAAAATTAAGCGTGGCGCCACTATTGAAAAGATTCATTACGGCGAAGAACCATCGTGGGACGAGTCGGGGGATACGGATATTGATGCCTTTCTCCTGCGGTCCTATGCTTGGTACAATGCCATGTCCAATATCAAGGACTACAAGAAGTGGTGTCTGGAATGGATGAAGGATAACGGTTACGAAAAGGAAGATATTAAGAAAGTCAACCGTGTTGATTATCGAAAGTTTCTTTTCGGTCATAACTGTAGAATGTTATCCAACCAAGTTCCTCTTCCAGAAGTTCTTGTCGAGAAGGTGAAGGATCATGTTCAGGAGATGATCGTTCTTGGCAGTAGGTATAGAGTGGAAAAGAAGGAAGTGGTAGAGAAACCTAAGATTTCTATTCAGGACAGAATGAAGGAACAGGTCATCGAATACTCTGGTGACATCAATATAATTCTCGATAAGACTCTCGACGAGATTCTTGAAAAGAAGAAGCCTCAAATGGATGTTGTCAAATGGTTGAAGGACAATGAAGTAAAGTCCATTCAATCTGGAATGATTTCCTTGGAGTTCAAGTCACTTGTTGATGAACTGAATATGGTCTACAACAAGGAAGACAAACAACTAATGGAAGGATGGGGTTTTCTTTCCCGCCCGCAACTGAAGAAGTATCGAGACTTTGTGCAGAACATTGTCGATACATGTGAGGAATACTCTACTGTTCTTAAGAAGACTCGTAAGCCTCGTAAGAAGAAGTTGCGAACGAAGGCAAGTCTTGTTAAGAGTGTTAAGTATATGTTAGAGACGAAGGACGGAAAGATCAAGTCCATTGATCCCAAGCAAATTATTGGTGCAACGAAACTTGTAACCTATAACACGAAGACAGATCAGTTCTGTGTCTATGAGAAGACCCGAATGGTTGATGGACTTTCAGTTAAGGGAACCACCATCGTGGGTATTGACAATGCTAAGTCGGTCTGTAAGAGGGTTGGTAGGGATAAGTCTATTGTGAAGGTTGCTAGTTCTAGTGGAATTAGAGCCATTAATAACGCATATAAAAATCTTAAAAATAAGGAATCTGTTCCGAGTCCACGACTAAATAGTAATGTTGTGATTCTACAGGCGTTCAAATGATTTTAATTGATAACAGTCAGGTGATACTTTCGAGTATCTTTGCCCAAACTAAAGGCAGTATAAACGGAATTGATGAGTCTCTTGTTCGACACATGACTCTCAATGCCTATAGAAATTTTAAAAATAAGTTTTCTGATAAGTTTGGCGAACTGGTAATCTGCGAAGATTCTGGTAACTGTTGGCGTAAAGACTACTTTCCGCTTTACAAGGCAAATCGAAAGAAGAGCCAGAGTAAATCTGATGTAGACTGGTCATCGGTTTATGACACACTTACCAAAGTGCGAAACGAAATCAGAGATAACTTTCCATACAAGAACATGAGAATTCCTAGAACCGAGGCAGACGATATCATCGCAATCTTAACTCGAATGTTTCACGACAAGGAACCTATCATGATTGTGTCTGGTGACAAGGACTTCAAACAGTTGCAGAAGTTTCCAAATGTTCACCAGTATTCACCTGTTCAAAAGAACATGATCGAGTGTGATGACCCCGAGAAGTTCCTGATTCATCACATTATCAAGGGGGATGCTAGTGATGGCATTCCGAATGTTTTATCCGAAGACGATGTGTTTGTCTGCGAAGATAAACGACAAAAGCCATGTGGCGAAAAGAAAATTAATTCCTTAATGGAAAACCTTGCTCCTGTCGCTTGCACTGAAAATTGGAATAGGAATGATACGCTTATCAACCTAGACAAGATCCCAGATGAAATTGTAGATCTGGTAGTGGAAGAATGGGACACCCCTATTGTCGGTTCAAAGTCCAAAGTATTTAATTACTTTATCGAACACAAACTAAAAAATCTCATGGGAGATATACAGGAATTCTGAGATGAAAAAACAATACTACTACGACGAATATGACGATACCCGTGACATAAATTCACGTTCAATTAAGAAGAGTCAAAAGAAAAGCAAAAGACATAACCAGAAGAAGTGTCTTAGAGATCTAAAGAATCTTTCCGAAGATGACATCGAAAACGAATGGGACACCGAATTTCAGGAGGATTGGTGATATGGGATGCGGATGCGGTAAGAATAAAAGTTCTAATCCAGATGAAGCTCGAGCTTCTGCTAATTTGAAGAAAGCTCAAGAAAAAAAATTAGAGCCTGATCCAAGTGTTAATCAACCTACTTTTCCCTCTATTCCACAATTGCAGTCGGATAGACGAACAAGAAAAGTAATTGAAGTAATTGATGATAAAGAACCGAAACAAGAAGAGTCTGAAACACCAGAAACGACACCAGAAACTCCTTCTTTGTTTGATAAGGTAAAGAACCTTGGTAAGTCTGTTGCCTCTAGAGTAACCCAAGGAAAGGCTGACGAGGACTTAATTAAGTTGCGAGTTCTCTCTTGCCATGGCGACAATGAAGTAGTACCATGTCCATATAGAAGTGCGAGTAATACCAGAGAAGGTGCGTACTTCTGCACCGCATGTGGATGTGGTGATAAACCAAGAGCGTTCTTAAATGATCCAGACAACAGTGGTGCCTATACCAAACTGGATTACCCTTGGGTTTCTTGCCCAGTTAGAATGCCCGGGTTTGGAGATTACAAACCCTTCTCTGAAGAAACGCAGGAGTCGATTGATAAATTACCTGAAGGCATGAAGAGAAAGCAATTGACAGAAGTTGTTTTGAAAGCCCGAGGAATTGAAATCCCACCTGCATATGATCCTGTCAAACCAAATGGAGACACTAATGACAACAGTGAAAGTTGATACTATGAAATTATCAAGAGAAACATTGGAAATACTGAAGAACTATTCGACGATCAATTCTAACATCAAGATTGATCAGGGTTCTACCATCAAGACTCTTTCGCCCATGAAGAACATCATGTCGAAGTCTAGCATCGAAGAGACATTTGACACTGAAGTTTCTATCTGGGATCTCAACAAGTTTCTCGGAACGGTTTCTCTTTACGAGAAGCCAGTGTTTGAGTTTCGGGATGATCATGTTATCATCTCAGAAGAGAATGGAAAGTCAAAGACAAAGTATCGGTACGCCGAGTCATCACTGATCTCCAGTGTGGACAAGGATGTGCAGATGCCCGAACCCGTAGTTTCCTTTGTTCTATACAACAAGGATCTCTCTCAGGTTCTCAAGGCAGCCTCGGTTCTCGGACTTCCTGATCTTGCCGTTCGTTCATCCGATGATGAATCGGAGATTGAACTCGTTGCTCTCGATCTTAAGGATTCGAGTTGCAATACTTACAGTGTTACACTGGGTGACAATCCCGGTGGGCGATTCACCTTCAATTACAAGACTGAAAACATGAAGATGATCGCGGGCGATTACGATGTAGACATCACAGATAAGTTTGTAAGTCAGTTGACAAACAAAAATATTGATGTAACATACTGGATCGCATTAGATAACACTTCTAAGTATGAGGGTTGAACGTGAAGCAAGAACATCTATGGGTCGAGAAGTATCGTCCCAGAACAATTGAAGAGTGTATTCTTCCTGTCTCTATTAAGAGTACATTTCAGGACATTGTAAATTCAGGAGAGATGCAGAACCTACTTCTCTCCGGCAAGGCTGGGTGCGGTAAGACTACCGTTGCCCGTGCCTTGTGCAATGAACTTGGTTGTGAGAACATTCTGATCAACTGTTCGGAGGATGGAAACATCGACACACTCCGAACTAAGATTCGAAACTTCGCAAGTACAGTTTCATTCAGTGACCAGAAGAAGGTGGTGATTCTGGACGAGTTTGATTACTCGAATGCCCAGTCTACCCAACCGGCACTTCGTGGTTTCATCGAAGAGTTTTCCAAGAACTGTAGGTTTGTTTTGACTTGTAACTACAAGAACAGAATCATTGAACCTATTCATTCACGATGTACTAACATCGAATTTAAGATTGAGTCATCCGACAAACCAAAGCTTGGAAAACAATTCTTCGACAGGTGCAGTAACATCCTAAAGGACGAAGAAGTTCCGTTCAAAGAAAAGGCCCTCGGTGAACTGGTCATCAAGCACTTCCCAGACTTCCGTAGAATTCTAAACGAACTTCAGCGGTACTCTGTTTCTGGTCAGATCGATGAGGGTATCCTTACTCAGATCGGTGAAGTGAACATCAAGAATTTGATGGAGTCCATGAAGAGTAAGGACTTCACCAATGTTAGAAAGTGGGTCGTTGAAAACCTAGACAATGATCCAGTGCAAATCTTCCGTAAGTTGTATGATTCTCTTTACGACAATCTTACATCGCACAGTATTCCACAGGCAATTCTCGTAATCGCCGAGTATCAATACAAGGCTGCGTTTGTTGCCGATGCGGAGATCAATCTTACGGCATGTCTTATTGAAATTATGATGGAGTGTGAATTCAAATGATCAATGGCATGAAAACTAATACTAAGTCAACACTCTCTTCAAACTCTAAACTTTGCACACAGATTATTCATTTTTCTAGTGGAGAGAAGAGAACATTCACGGACATATTGACCGAAAATATTAAGCAAGGTCAGTTCACGAAACTAGAAAGAGAAGACGGAAGTATGATAATGATTAATGATAAAAATGTTATTTGTATTGAGGTATTTTTCCAATGAAGTTTTATCCAACAAGAGGCAAAGTTGCCATTAAGATGGAAGAACCAAAGCAAGCTGAAGGTCCGATCATCTACGAAGAGAAAAACACTGGACTTTATGGTGTAGGATATGTTGCCAGTCTAGGAAATCCTGTTATACTAGACAGTGGTAAAGAACTGATTCCAGACTTTTGTGAGGGACAACGTGTCGCTTACGAAAACCGAAAAGACCATCAGTTCTTTGGAGATTTTGTTATGATGGATCAGAGGTGTGTCGTTGCAGTCTTGGATGGAGAAACCAAGATTGGCTGAACTGATTCTCAATCAAAGTGATACAGACTATGCTATGTCGAGAGTTCGTGATTACTACGAAAACTTTGATCGCATTGATGGTTACTTTCGGGATCGAAAGAAGGAGAGACTGGAGGGGGTCACTCCTTCTCTCTTTCCCGTTGAGAATGAGTTCTTTAACGACTTTACGATGAACCCGATGGATATGAATTTTGCCGTAACTGAAACTTCGAAAGAAGTTTACGACAATCTTTTCTGTCAGGTTTCGTCGTTCCCCGCAGACGACAATCCCGGCAAGAATGTTCGGTTTTTGATCAAGGAGACAAACACCAACACGATTGCCGGGTTTGTCCGTCTCGGTTCTCCTACGATTAACAGTGCGCCTCGTAATAAGATGTTGGGTAACACCCCCGATCTTACTGCGTTGAATCGCCACTTTATCATGGGGTTTCATATTGTTCCTGCTCAACCTTTCGGTTTCAATTACCTCGGTGGTAAACTTCTTACAATGATTTGTTGTTCGCATTTTACTCGCCGGTATTTGAACAAGAAGTATGGTGTAGAAATTTGTGCGTTTGAGACCACTTCCCTGTATGGTAATTTGAAGGGTTGTAGCCAGTATGATGGTATGAAACCTTACCTGCGAAACGTGGGATTGACCGACAGCAAGTTTCTGCTCACTATGGCTGACAAGTGGTATGCTGAATTGAACGAGTGGTTCATTAATCGTAATGGTGGAGAACACTTGATCAAGAAAGATGCGTCCAGTCGTAAACTAAAGACACAGACCAAAATGATTGCAATCATTAAGGCCAGTCTTCGTTCACAGGGACGTACAACGGATCTGGCGGACTTCAACGACTTCATCAAGAAGGCAATCGACCTCAACACACAGAAACTACAATACTTCTCTAACTATGGTTTTGAGAATGTAGTTGACTATGTAAATGGTAAAACCGATGCACTGATTAAGAAACCAAACTACGACAACTATGAACTAGAAAATGCAATCAATTGGTGGAAGAAGAAAGCTCAGAAACGATTTGACAATCTAAATGCAGATGGTAGAATACGACATGAGATGGAAGTCTGGAAGTCAGACAACCTAGAAGGAATTGATATTATCCGATGAAGATGAACCTATCCGAAGTTTTGAATGCAATAAACCACAATAAAACGTCTCTTCTAGAAGATGATCTTCAGGAAAGGGCGTATGTTCCATTTGTAATCAATCGATCACTTTCTTATTTTCCTGATACGATTCTCTATGCAAATCAGGTAAATTACTATAATCAGATGGACAAGAAGATGCAGTTTGACTATCTTAGTTTAACTATCCGACCAAGAAAACGATTTAGTAAGTGGATTAAGTCACAAGAAGAAGACGATTTGCAGTTGATTAAGGACCATTATAACTACTCTAACGAGAGAGCCACAGAGGTGCTTAGGGTTCTTACCCCAAATCAAATTGAAGACATCCGTTCCTTGTATCAATACGGGGGTTGAAAACGAGTAAAATCCTAAATATAACGTCTTTTATTTAACAAAAGGTGTTATGATATGGAAGAATATATTGATATAGGCGTAGAAGATTTGTTAGAAGTTACGCTCAGTGAAAAGGATGACTTTCTCAAAGTGAGAGAAACCTTAACAAGAATAGGCGTATCGTCTAGAACAGAAAATAAATTATGGCAGTCTTGCCATATTTTACACAAGAAGGGAAAGTATTACATCGTACACTTTAAAGAGTTGTTTGCTCTTGATGGTCTACCAAGTAATCTTTCCGAGAGTGATGTTTCAAGAAGAAATATGATTGCAAGTCTGTTGGAAGAATGGGGTCTATTAGAAATTGTAGACCCTACCAAAGCCGAAGACAAGGTTCCAATCAATCACATTAAGATAATTTCTCATCGTGAGAAAAGTGAGTGGGAACTGATACCTAAATATCATATCGGTAAACGTAAATGATGCAACTAGTGAAGGATTTATATAATGAGCATTCCAAAAATTATCCACCAGATATGGGTGGGTGATCAATCCAAACGTCCCGTCGAAATGATGGAGACTTGGAAAGAAAAGAACCCAACATGGGACTATCGATTTTGGTCTGAGGAGAATATGCCTCCTCTGCGTAATCAAGCACAGTTTGATGCTATGAATGAACTCGCCGGTAAGGCAGACATACTTCGGTATGAACTGCTTTATAACTACGGTGGGTTTTTCATTGATGCTGATTCTGTCTGTGTAAATTCACTCGATGATTTCTTCGTAGAGAATGAAGCATTCTGTTGTTGGGAAAACGAAGAGGTCCGCGAGGGATTAATGTGCAATGGATACCTTGCATGTTCACAAAACAACAAGTTGTTGGATGATATGGTTTGGAGAATCCGTGAGATGAATCCAGAAGAACTTTCCAAGTTACCAAACCTAACTGCATGGCAAGTTGTTGGTCCCAAATTCCTCACAGAGATGACCAAGAAAACTGGTTACGATAAGATCAAAATTTATCCTTCGCATTACTTCTTGCCAAAGCATTACACTGGTGTAGAATATAAGGGTAATGATAAGATCTATTCCGAACAGTATTGGGGTAGTACCGAGACTGTGCAAGGTAAAATGGGAATGACATATGGCAACGGTTGATGTATTTTTAAATTGTTATAGAAGAACACGTTGGTTGCCCGAACAGATAGAAGCCGTAAACAATCAGAGTGTTGATGTGTCTGGAATCTATGCTTGGCGAAACAATAGTGAACAAGAAGTTCCAGAAGAAATAAAGAAACAACTGATCTTTGCAGATTGCAATTACAATCTTGGAGTCTGGTCTAGATTTGCTTACGCTCTTAACTCAAAGGCTGATTATATTTGCGTCCTAGATGACGACACTATTCCCGGTGAAAACTGGTTGCAAAATTGCCTAGACACTATGGAGAAGACTCCCGGTCTTCTTGGAACTGTCGGTGTTCTGTTTGGTGACAAACATTACTCGTGGCAAAAACTTAGACGGGTTGGATGGTGTGATCCAAACGAAGAAACTACAAAGGTAGACATTGTTGGTCACTCTTGGTTCTTTCCAAGAGAACTTCTAAGTGTTCTGTGGAGAGAACTGCCTCATGTTGATATTCCGCCAATTGTCGGTGAAGACATTCATTTCTCTCATATGATTCAGAAGTATACGGACTTTGCAACCTATGTTCCTCCTCACCCAAAGGATGATCTTTCTATGTGGGGTAGTACGAAAGGTTCTGAATATGGTCACAGTGAAGAAGGAATCTCAATGACTACTTTTCAAGGTCCAAATGGAAAACCATTTAGAGCGGGTCAGTTGATGGGTATTTGTCTTGCTAGGGCTGTTGATGATGGTTTCAAAATGTTGGAAGCAGAATGAAAGATTTTAAACAAGAATTTTATAAGTATCTAACAAAGTTACAACTACATGAACCTTTCGCATTTAGTAGATGGGCAGATGGTGAACTTTGGATTCTTGAGAATAAATCTTATTCTCTAAGTCCTACTTCTCATGGTTATTTGAATCCAGAAGATCAGAAAGAGTTCAATTCTGAAACACATAAATTTCATCATGATAAACTGTGGGATGCTTTTAGATACAAGTCTAAAACCTATCACATTGGCATAACTACAAATTCTGATGCGGGAATCGTTGGGTATAGTCCACGGGACTGGATGATTGATAATAGTGCTTCTGACATTGAAAATATAACTTTTGCCAATTTGTTTATTAACTCTAACTATTATAATTTTCGTGAAAAGGTTTTACCTACATTTGACGAGTATGAAATCGTTATCATGTGTAATGAAAATTCTAAGTTAGATAAATTCAAGAATGTGATAAAAGATTTTAGAGTCGGATCAAACTGCATTATAAACGATGATGATAAGATAGAAGAGATAGTTCAATATACCCGAGAGACTAAACCAGAAGGTAAATTGTTTTTGTTTTGTGCGAGTAGTCTTGGAAATATTTGTATTCATAAACTTCATGAAATTGCACCAAACAACACATATCTTGACTTGGGTTCTGCCCTAAATCCCGATCTTGGATTGGGAATTGATAGGGGATATTTGTCTGCTTGGGCTGGAGTCAAGCAGAGAGGTATGTGGGACATGTCCAGTTATCTTGTGAGAAATGAGGCATGGTGATGATAAAAATAGTTAACAATGATCCTAAGTATTATGATTTCATACGACTACTTCGTAGTGATCCAAGAGTCCAAGATGGATTCATAGAAGTCGTGAACATAACCAAAAATCAACAGGATAAATACATGCGGAAGCATCGTTCCAAATACATTGTCGCCTTGTACAATGATGAACCTGCTGGGTTTGCAGGGTCTTTAGATAATGACATTCGCGTGTGTGTACATCCTGATTATCAGGGTAAAGGTGTAGGAAAAGTTCTAATAGCAGAACTGATGGAAAGATTCCCAGATTCTTTTGCTAAAGTGAAAATTGAAAACGAAGCAAGTAGAAAACTATTTGAAAGTTGTGGATTTAAAATTAAGTATTGGTTAATGGAAAAATGAAACATAACCCTTTTAAAATTGTAGAAATGTTTGAGGAAACAGTTGCTGATTACACTGGTGCGCCTTATGCTGTTGCTGTTACGTCTTGTACCGATGCTCTTTTTCTTTGTTGTAAATTTTTTAATGTTAAGGAAGTTGAAATACCTGCAAAGACTTATCTCTCAGTACCTCAGTCTATTATTCATTCTGGTGGCACAGTAAAGTTTAGCGATGAAAAATGGTGTGGTGTTTACCAACTCAAACCATATCCGATTTATGATTCTGCCAAACGATTCACTTCTAACATGTATATCGAAGGCACAAACATGTGTCTATCGTTTCATGTCAAAAAACACCTCGCAATTGGTAAGGGTGGAATGATTCTAACTGACAACAAATATATTGTAGACTGGCTTCGTGTTGCACGATACGAAGGACGACACGCAGTACCATATAAGGAAGATGATATTACAATGCTCGGATGGAACATGTATATGACTCCACAACAGGCGGCGCATGGTCTAGCACTCATGCAAAACTATCCAGAGAACGTACCAGATCTTATTGAAGAAGGAGGTTACCGAGACTTGCGAGAGTTTACGGTATTTAAAAACAAATGAAAATATTCGACATCGGTTATAACAAAGGTGAATTTACTACCGCATCGTTTGATAAATTTGGTAACGATACTATAATAGTAGCAGTAGAACCAAATCCTGCACTCGATTCTATTCATAGTGATAAAGAAAATTTTACATTAGTAAAGAAAGCGGTATCTTCTGAAATAGGTGAAGTTTCCTTTTATACGGCTCCGTTCGACAATGGTGTTTCTACTACATCACAGGAATTTATGGAAATATCTAGATTTACTATGGGAAGTAAAAATCTACGACCCAAGTCGGTTTATTGGTCACTTGATTCTGCAATTCAAAGTACTACACTTGACCAACTCATAGAAGAGTATGGTGTTCCTGATTATATCAAGATTGATGTTGAAGGAGGGGAGTTGAATGTCATTAAGGGATTGACTCAAAAGACTCCTGAATTATTCTTTGAATGGCACGAAGAAATGTCAAATGTGCTGTATGGTTGTATTGAACATCTTCGAAAATTAGGTTACACTCAGTTCGGAGTGTGTGGGTGGTTCGACGAAGGAGATGTATTCGATAAGGCTACATTTGACCCCCGAGGTGATTCATATCTAACCTTCCCTGAGAACTACTATTCGTGGGAAGAACTGGAGATGGAAAAACTAATCGATGAAGAACGAAGAGTAAACTACGGAATGGTTTTTGCAAAATGATATCCTTTACCCAACTAGGTAGTGCAGGTCGATTGGGAAATCAACTTTTCCAATACGCGGCATTATACAGTCTTGCTAAACATAATGGTTATGATTTCTGTATTCCTAATCCAAAAGATAGGGAACATCATAATCAGCAGTGTTTGTTGGGTGAATTTAATATATCTGCCAAACTAGATTCTACTTTCCTTCCACAGATGAGATACCAAGAACCAAACCCGTGGGAATATGATGAGCATTTCTTTTCTGTTCCTGACGGAGTGGATGTTTTTGGTTACTTCCAAAGTGTTTGGTATTTTGGAAGCAGAACAGAAGAGATTAAGAAAGAACTAACACCGAAGCAAGTTCATATGGAAAAGGCAAAAGAGTGGAGAGATTCTCTACCAAAAGACAAAACCATAGTGAGTTTGCATCTCCGCAGAGGCGACAACTGTGATAACACAGACGGTGAAGTGGCAAAGCAAACTTCATACGGAACCACAGATAAACTCGACCCAAACAGTTTTATGGGTGGTTACATTAAACTAGCATTGGAACAATTCAAGGGCGAAGACTGTTTGTTTGTAGTGTTTACTGGAGGTTCCAGAGACGGAAACAATAACAAAGATATAGAATGGTGCAAGAATAACTTTTCAGAAGACAACTTCGTTGTTGCAAGTTCATCAGACGAACTTTCCGATTTTTGTAGGATTATGCATTGCGACCACAACATAATGTCTCCTATTAGTTCCTTTGGGTGGTGGGCAGCCTTTCTAAACCAGAACAAGAACAAGAAGGTAATTGCACCCAAGCACTACCACCCAGGCGTAAATATTGAACACAGAACAGAGTTTTATCCAGAGGAGTTTACTTTAGTATGATTATAGCACACGACAAAAGGGGAGAGTACGCGGATGTAATCAATTCATACTATGAACTAGAACAGTATAATGACGGTAAAGATGATTGTGTTCTTTTCCAAGGGTACGGAACATCAGTGAACGAAGATATTAGGGAAAAGTATAAAGAAGTACCAACAAGAATATATTTAAACTTAGAAGCACCCTGTGCCTATGCTTCAACCACTACTTGTCTTCAGGAGCAGAGTTACTTCACTCACGTTTATACTTTGTGTCCTTATACTTGTGAGTTTATGAATTCGCACCAAACAAACACAAAATTCATTCCCATTCCCTTTCCATTCAAAGGTTCTTGTTTTAATGGACTGGATACCAATAAAACATTAGATGTGATTTATATGGGAGCAATGATGTGTAAAGAACACGCCGACATAGTAGAGTCAATGAAGCCGTATAAGTATAATTTTTCATCTTTGTCGCCTGCTGGAGAACCCACTATGCTTAATGTTACCAGCCAAGAAAAATGGAAAGTCCTGGCGCAGACTAAAGCATCTGTTGCAATTAATATGTGTCCAATAGGAACTGAACATATTAACCACATCATAGCAAATGAAAATTGGGATAAAATTGGAGCGTTCAATAATCTTGAAAGTGGATACATTCCCCAGTTCAAACCAAGAGTCATTGAGGCAATGTGTGCAAAGACGGTGAACTTAGTAAAGCGAGATTCTTGGAATGTTATTGAGCGTTGGTTTGAGCCAGGAAAACATTTTGTTTATTGGGATGATATTACAGACTTGCAGGAAAAACTAAAAGATGTAGTAGAGAATTATGAGAACTACGAATCTATGGTAGAAAGTGCATATGAAAGAGTGTATAATTTTGAGATAAATAAGATGTTCGATGTTATGAAAAAAGGAGAATTGGTAGTATGAACTTAAGTGATAAGAAAGTAATGGTTACTGGTGCAAGTGGATTTGTCGGTAAGAACTTGGTCGATAAACTAGATTTCGAACTACTGGCTCCTACTCACAAAGAATGTGATTTAACAAAAGAAGATTCCGTTGCAGAATACTTCGAGAAAAACAAACCAGAAGTGGTCTTGCATATTGCAGGTCGAGTCGGTGGTATCTTGGCGAACAAAACATACCCCGCAGAGTTTTTCTATGATAATGCGATGATGAGTATTCTTATTACTCATTATTCTTATCTGCACGGAGTAGATAAGTTGGTGACTCTTGCCGCAGGGTGCGGATACCCAAAGCATCTAGAAGTTCCATACCGAGAAGATGAATTCTGGGATGGTTTCCCCGACGAAAACTCCTATGCGTATTCTCTTGCAAAGAAAAATCTAATCGTTCAGTCTTGGGCGTATAGAGACCAGTATGGATTTGATTCTACTGTTCTTCTTCCTGCTAACCTATATGGACCACACGACAACTTCCATCTAGAAAACTCTCACGTTGTACCCGCACTGATTCGAAAGTTTATTGAAGCACGGGACGAAGGAAAGAGTGAAGTGGTTGTTTGGGGAGACGGAAGTGCCTCGCGTGAGTTCCTATATGTTGATGACACCGCAGAAGCAATTATCAAGATGGCAGAGAACTGCAATGAAAGCGGCCCGTTTAATCTCGGAACAGGTGTAGAGACTTCTATTAAAGAACTGATTGAAACTATTCGAGACTGTGTTGGTTATGAAGGTAACATTGTGTGGGATACCTCGAAACCAAATGGACAACCTAGAAGATTTTATGATATGACTGAATTCAAAAGAGCGGTTGGATATGTTCCTTCTACTCCTCTGTCTGACGGTATCAGAGAAACCGTAAAATGGTACGAGGAGAATTATAGTGTTGCAAGAACTTGAAGAAAAAATGGCGACAACAGAGTTAAGCAAACTAAGAATTGATATTGGTTTATCTCATTGTCCTCCCAATACTACCTTGTGGTTAAACGATTGCAAGGATACTTTTATTATTGCAGTAGAACCAGTTAAACTGTCATTTGAATTGAGCGAGGCTTGCTTAAGAAAACATAAAGACAAGAATAACAATACACTGGTAATGTTAAATTGTGGATTAGATAATATAAAGACTCCTACGAAAATGAAAATGAACATTACTGCAACCGATGTTGGATGTTCTAGTTTATTTGAAATATCTCTTGACCATCCTTATTCTAAACTAAGAGAAGAAGTTGTAGATATTTTTCCTTTTTCTTCAATTCTCTCTAAAATAGATTGGAAGAAATTCAAAGAAGTGGAGTACCTAAAAATAGACACACAAGGCAAAGATTTGAATATTATGAAAAATGCGAAGGACTTCCACAGCAAATTTCCATTGATAGAAATTGAATCAAGCACAGGGAATGAATATATTGATGCACCAAAACAAGAAGAAATATTAGATTATATGAAAGAGTCTGGATTTAAATTTATTGAGGATTGTCCAGATGGTCGAGGAATAGATAAAATGTTTAGTTATGAAGGTTTTAAAAATGTTTGAAATGTGCGAACCAACAAGAAACAAACTAGTAATTACAGGTGGTCTTGGATTTATCGGTTCAAATATTGCCAGAAGTTATGTGGAGTCTGGTGAGTTTGATGAAATCCTTCTGGTTGACAACTGCAATAGAGGCTCAGAAAAGAACATAGAAGACATAAAAGATAATGTGTCTGTAGTCCACGCAGATTTACTTTCTATAGAAGAAACTATTGAATGTTTTCAGGGAGCAGACACGGTAATACACCTTGCAGCCGTAGTTGGTGGTATTGGTTTATATGAAAACAAACCGTTCAGTGTTGCGTTTCAGAATTCAATAATTGACAATAATGTTCTTTTCTCTTTGTGTGTTGCAAATGTAAATAATCTTTTTTACGCAAGCACCACGCACGTTTATCCACACGACCTGCAACTAAGACCAGATGCACCCGCCCTAAAGGAAAGTGATGCAAAACTCGGGGGACAGTTTCTTTCTTATGGTGCCGAAAAAATGTATGCAGAGGAACTCTTGTCTTGGTATGCAGAGGAAGAAGACGAAGACAACACAAGCAAGTTTAATATTGCAGTCGCCCGATACTGTGGAATCTATGGTCCAGACCAAGATATGGATTTAGAAAATGCATCACTAATTCCTGCACTATGTCACCGAGCAGCCAAGTATCCAGAAGAACCATATTCGATTAGGGGAAATGGAACTGAAACTAGGTCGTATTGTTATATTGACGATGCAGTAAAAGCAACAAAGATGATGATAAATAAAATGAAGACAGAATCGTTTGTTGGTCCTTATAATGTTGGTTCGGATGTAAGATATACAGTGAGACAAATTGCAGAACTCATTGCTGAAGTTTCCGAAAAGGGAATGGACATCAAAACCAAACCAGAAATTAAGGCATCAATTTTAGGACAGTCCTGCGATTTGACTAAAGTAAATAATGAACTAGGATGGTATCCCGAAACCTCATTCAAAGAAGGTCTTAAACGGGTTTACCAGAATATATGTGAAAGGTTACAGAATGAGCAACAGAAAATATCTTCCGACTCTCAGTGAGTTGATTGACCGACTCAGTATTAATCAACTGAAAGAGGTTTTTATAGTAGACCATAAGGAAGAATATGCGGAAGAAATAGCCGACATTCTTCACGACATCGACATTCTCCTACAGAATTCCGAAATCACCGCAGAAACCATAAGAGCAATCGTTGTATTGTCTCAAATGAATCTTCATATCTGGCACAATGAATCTGCTGCCAGAGGAGGTGACGGTGAAGCAGACCTGAGACTTACTCACGGATTGAATGGAATTCGCAACACTGCTAAGAACAAAATTGAAGAAGTCGTTGGTGGAAGAAAAGACCACAAGATAGACTGTCTTGGTAGTGACTTTAAGGACTGGGAGGTCAGTTGGTGATACTTGTAATTGGTGATTCTTGCATTGACAAATATCTTTATGGATATTGCAACAGACTCGCTCCCGAAGCGCCTGTTCCTGTCTTTATGACATTGAAAGAAGAAACCAACGGTGGAATGGCAAGAAATGTTTACGATAATATTCTTTCATTGAAGAAGAGATGTGATATAATAACTAATCCAGAAGATATTACAAAGACTAGATTTGTAGAACACAGAACTAATCATATACTTCTACGAGTAGATTCAAACGAAAGAAAGGTCAACAGGATAGAGAACATAGAATCAATTCCATTTGAAAATTATTCTGCTATCGTTATCTCTGATTATGACCACGGATTTCTAACAGAAGATGACATTGAGTATATTTCTAACCGAGCAACAGGAACTACTTTTCTAGACACAAAAAAGAAACTAGGAAAGTGGTGTTGTGGAATTGACTTCATAAAGATAAATCAATTTGAATATGAAAAGACAGTAGAAACAGTGACTCCTGAGATTAAGAGGAAACTTATTGTGACTCTTAGTGATAAGGGGTGTAGATATCTGGACAAGGACTATTCGGTAGATTCAGTGGATGTAAAAGATATGACTGGAGCCGGTGACACCTTTCTTTCTGGATTAGTTTCATCGTATATTGACACGGAAGACATTGAGAAATCAATACAAACTGCAAACGAATATGCAACACTAATAGTCCAACAAAAGGGCGTAAAGGTAATAGGAGACTACCTATGAGTACTAAGAAAGAACAATCAGAAATTGTACAAAAGGGTTGGGGAAGTGAAGTTATCTTTGCAAACAATGAAATGTATTGTGGTAAATTACTTCGATTCAATAAGGGTGCAAGATTCAGTATGCACTTTCATATGAAAAAAGATGAAACTTGGTATCTTGCAGAAGGAGCCATTCGACTCAACTGGATTGATACTACCGATGCTTCGAAGAGAACTGAAGTACTTCGAGAAGGTGAAGTAGTACGAAATCGCCCAGGCGAACCCCACCAAGTAGAAGCACTCAGTGATGCAGTTATTTTTGAAGTGTCCACTACACACTTCGACGAAGATAGTTATAGGGTAGAACGAGGAGACAGTCAGTATGGTTGAAAAATATCAAACAATCTGGCTAAATGGTTGTTTTGATATCTTGCATCGAGGTCATATTGAGATGTTCAAGTATGCAAGTAGTCTCGGCGGAAGAGTCGTAGTGGGATTGGATACAGACGAGAGAATTAAAGAATTAAAAGGTAATTCTCGTCCAATAAATACATTGGATGATAGGATGGAACTTGTTCGTTCGATCAAATATGTAAAGGGGGTAGTTTCATTTGGTAGTAACGAAGAACTGATCTCTTTATTGAAAGAAATGTGTCCTGTGTATAGAGTGATAGGTGGTGATTATAGGAAACTCCCCATTGTGGGGAAAGAGTACTCTGGAGAAATTCTTTTCTTTGATAGAATAGCAGACTACTCTACAACAGGAATACTTGATGTACAAAGAGACTAAGTTACGAACAATTCTAAAAACTATATTGTGGAGATTGTTTGCTACATTTAATAGTTTTATAATTTTGTATTTGGCTATGACCGACAAACATATATGGAACGCAGTGTTTATGAATGTTAGTGGTTTTTTTGTTTACTTTTTTTACGAAAGAATATGGAATAAAATTCCATATGGAAAGGTTTGTGATAAATGAATGATCGTGTTTTGATTACGGGTGGTGCTGGATATATTGGAACAACTCTTGTTCCAGTATTATTGGATATGGGATATGATGTTACAGTAGTTGATAATCTAATGTATAGACAAACAACACTAACTACACATTGTTTCAATCCCAAGTTTAAATTTGTAAAAGGAGATGTTAGAGATTATGATTTAATTGATCCTCTCATTAAAGAACATGACATTATTATTCCTCTTGCTTGTATCGTAGGAATGCCTGCTTGTAAGAAGGACGAGAGAGCCGCGGTTCAAGTTAATGAAGACGCAGTGAAACACATAGCGGATATTGTTGGTAATAATAAGAAAATTATTTTCCCAACTACCAATTCTGGTTATGGGATCGGGGAAATGAAAGATGGAGAACTTGTTCACTGTAACGAAGAAACTCCACTCGCCCCTTTAAGTCTTTACGGTACAACTAAAGTAAATGCAGAAAACTATCTTAAGGAAACATCAGGTGCAGTTTGTCTTCGACTTGCAACGGTGTTTGGAATTTCCGAACGAATGAGACTCGACTTACTTGTAAATGACTTTACATACAAAGCGTGTACAGATAAATACATTGTTCTTTTCGAAAGTTCCTTCAAGAGAAACTTCATTCATGTCAAAGACGTAGTTGGTGCAATGATTTTTGCTATTGAACATTATGATAAAATGAAGGGCGAATCATTCAACGTAGGACTCAGTAGTGCCAATCTTTCAAAGATGGAATTATGTGAGACTATAAAAAAATACATTCCAAACTTCTCTATTCAAGAATCTGAAATTGACAACGACCCAGATAAGAGAAATTATATCGTGAGTAATGATAAAATAGAATCTCTTGGATGGAAACCATCTGTTGATTTACATGTGGGTATAAAAGAACTAATAGAAGCTTACGAAATTATTTCATATAATAATAGGTTATTCACAAATCAATGATCTTACTATGTTATGGCACTCGTCCTGAGTGGATAAAAATTAAACCCCTGATCAAAGCCTTTGAGGGTAAGATTCCCTTCCGAGTCTTGTTCACTGGACAACATGCAGATATTTCTGGTGGGTGGTATCACGATAAGTTGAAAATTACAGAGGGGACCAATCGACTGGACTCAATTTTCTCTTCTGTTATGAACAGTATGAACTTTGATGGGGTAAGTGCCGTTCTGGTACAGGGTGATACGGCTACTTGCCTTGCAGTTGGTTTGACTGCCTTTAATCATAAGATTCCCGTAATTCATCTAGAAGCGGGACTGCGAACTTACGATCTTGAACATCCATACCCCGAAGAGGGATACCGACAGATGCTCTCTCGCATTACTGATATTCATCTCTGTCCTACTAAGATTGCAAAGACTCATTTGCTTCGTG
>Ga0208767_1000637_pt1 | contig 29102 bp, 31 predicted proteins | sample VirMetDEL_Mar_21_FD_184514 | JGI IMG/M metagenome (GOLD analysis project Ga0208767, IMG submission 184514) | Aqueous microbial communities from the Delaware River and Bay under freshwater to marine salinity gradient to study organic matter... | ecosystem: Environmental > Aquatic > Marine >... | reverse complement strand
TATTAAGGTTAGTTGGGGTGGTGGTTTGTACCCTGCAACCTCGACTATTCCCCCAGGTTGCACGGCAACTAGTTTGTTACCCACATAGGTATATACCGTCACGCCAGTTTTATTTTGATATTTCATTGGTTACTAGTTGAGACTCAATCCAGTGCAGGGTTTTCTCCATCCCTTCTCTCAAGGAATACTTAGGCTCCCAGCCAAGCTCCTTTTCTATTAGAGCGTTGTCTGAGCATCTCCCCATTACCCCCACAGGACCAGGGACATTCTTTATCTCAAGGTAAGTTCTACCGCTGATTTGGATTGCCATGTAAGCCAGATCATTGATTGAGATCATCTCTTCGGAGCCAATGTTTATGACCTTTTCACAGTCTGATTCCATAAGCATCCGAACAGCCTTGATGCAGTCATCAATATATAGGAAGGATCTAGTTTGATTCCCTGGACCCCAAACTTCAAAAGTGTCTTGAGAGGTTAGTGTTTTGCGGCACATTGCAGCAGGAGCCTTCTCCTTGCCCCCATCCCAAGAGCCAAACGGTCCAAAGATGTTATGGAATCTCGCAATCCTAACATTCAACCCCCAGTTCCTCGCGTAAGCTCTATACAGACGCTCAGAGAACAGTTTTTCCCATCCGTACTCCGAGTCGGGGTTAGCGGGGTAGGCAGAAGACTCCTCGCAGTTTGGGTTGTCTGGATCTAGTTGGTTATGTTCTGGGTAGATGCAAGCGGAAGATGAATAGAAGATCTTTGCGTTCCTGTTGTAGTTTGCACACGCCTGAAGAACATTTAGGTTGATTGAGGCAGAGTTGTGCATGACAGCAGCGTCATTTTCTCCAGTGAAAATATATCCTGCCCCACCCATATCTGCCGCAAGTTGGTAGATCTCGGAAAACAGTTGGCTGCGTATCAAGTTATTCACAGACTCTCTCTTGGTAAGGTCTACACAGAACAGATTCTTTGCGAAAGGGCTTGCTTGGAACCAATCTTTTTTAGGTTTGATATCCACAGCAACTACTTCGTATCCTTCTGCGATAAGACGATTTACAAGATGGCCTCCAATGAAGCCTCCTGCGCCAAGTACTAGTGCTTTCTTCATACTATTTCCTCCAAAAACTGTTGTGCTCTTTTTAAATAAGTGTGTTGCTTTGCCAGTTCATACCCGCCGTATGTTACTTTCTGTAACAGAGTATTATCCTCCAATAAAGTATTTATAGAATCTCTTAGCTCTGACACGGTGTTATATATCATGCAGTTTGTTCCATGAACAAACCCTAGCTCTTCATACGCTTGATTATAATTTGTGACAAGTGCGGTTTTACATCCTATTGTTTCAAAACTTCTATAGTTTATGTCAATGCCTATGTTGCAGTTGAAGTGTACTTTATACGAGTTGATGGCTCTCACCATCTCATCACCAATAACAAAGATATCTTTCTTTAAATTGAAGTTAGTTGAGAGTTCTGACAGAAGGAATTCTCTGTTATTGACATTACCACAAAACCCTACATCATATACTTTATCAACATCAAGAGGCTTTATTAAGGTATCATCATATGCATTTGGAAACCATACACTGTCTTCATCCACTAGCTGTAAGGTTGACTGGAGGATTTTGGTATAGTTACCCCTTCTAAACTCTTTTTTATAAGGAGCTAATCCCCTAACATGGGCATCAATTGACCAAAGATATTTTTTACACGATACCTCACTTAAATCAGGAACCCACCCATCCTCATCATAGTTTTCTAAATTCACAATAACATCGTAGTTACTGAAGTCTGGATATTGTTCGTAGTTAGAGTGTCCAAGTCCCCACACATCACAGTTTTGTTTAAGTGCCTTCAAAGACCTCTGTAAAGAGAAGCATTCTCTAAATTTTCTGTTAGCAGCGTGTCTACCATTTTCTTGGATTAGCAAGAAGTTCATTTTAGTATTCCCCAGTTTTCCGTATTCAAAAATGGCGTGTTCCTATCATTTAGTTTTTTGCTTCTCCCCTCTGACCTACCATGATAAATGTGATAGAAATCATAGTTAAGCTTTTCTCCAAGGTTTACTAAATTACTTTTTGCTTTGCACCTCTCGATAAAATCATGCTCCATGTGACAATAATAAATCATTGACTCATTGTAACCTCTTACATCAAACCACAAAGATTTAGGCAACATTAACATACCAACCGCAAAGTGATAGTAGGGACTGCCAAAGTCACTCAACTGTACGAAGTCTGGGGTGCAACATAACTCTTGATCTTTTTTAAAATCGCGTCTATTGGAGAAGTAGAAATGATCTTGATCGTATTCTTCATTTTTTAATGATTCGGTGAATAATGACCCAACCATGATATCCTGATCCAATCTAGCTATGAAGTTTTTAGTCGATAGTCTAGCTGCGCTATTTAATGCTAATACCTCTACAAAGGGACTGTCATATTTGGAGCATATGTGTTTTGGTATATAATTCCAGCGCACGATATTTTTGTATTTATCAGGAACCTGAATTACCTCAGATAACGGAATATCGCTCCCCCAATCAGAGATTATAAATTCTCTATCTAAATCTTCTGTAATAGACAAGTTATGCGACAGAGACTTTTGCAGTCGGTCCAAACTATCGTTTTCATAGCCGTCGTTTTTAGAACAGAGAATGAAGCTTACTGAGTTTTTCATGATAGATTATCCTTAAAAAAGGTGTTACCTTGTGTTTCTGTGAGGAATGTGTAGTTTACAGAATTCATAAACTCATGAAGTTCCGATTTTGGCATCGAGTGCTCTACACAAACTAAAGTGGGTCGATATAAATCCCAGTCATTTGATTTTATAACTTCCATATCCACTCCCTCACAATCAATTGATAAGAAGTCTACTTTACCAGCATCTTGTAAAACAGTTGAAAGTTTGATCACACGAACCATAGTAGGATGTTCTTCAAACTTATTTCCATGAACCTTTACAACTCTCTCTTTGAACTCTTTTGAAAGCGTAGAAACTTGTGCGTGTTCATCTCTACCGTAAACATAAAAAGGCATCTCTCCTTCTTCTGAGTATACAGCAGCATTTATCGTAGTTACAGAATCGGTGTCTTTATACAGTTCGTTGATCTTATCGAAGTATGTTGGATGAGGCTCTACGAGGACACCAAACCATCCTAGCTCAATAAGATACCTAGAGTTAGAATACCTAATACCATCAGCAGCACCAACATCAACAACCGTACCTTTACTATCCTGCCCAAAGAAGTCTAAAATAATAGATTCTTCGCCGTACTGAGCGTATTTCATTTTTCTAGGATAACCATTTGGCTATGAAAATGCACAGCCCTAAAAGAAGAAGTCCTGTAGTCTAGCTCCTTTACTATATCAAGGATACGGTTATCAAGATACTTTCTCGTCTGTGCATTGTTGAAATTGGTGTCTGTGTTTAAATGCATTCCAGGCCAGCTTTTGACAGTCTCAGTTAAGTCTTCATAACTATTTCTAAGATCTTCAATGATATATAAACCTCCATTTCTAACATGAGCATTCAATAGATCGAAACTTTTAACAGATAGGTCGTTTATATGGCTGGCATCATCTAGAATGATGTCAAATGGTCCGTAAGTTTTTATAATTTTCTCTATAAAATCTTCGTCTGCTTGAGAGCCAATCTCTATGGAAATGGAATCTGTTGAAAATACTTTACACTTCTCCATAATATCTATTCCTAGAATTAGCTCCGAGTTATTAAAGTATTCATCCCAAATTTTTATGGATGCTCCTTCTCTAACACCTAATTCTAAAAATCTAATAGGCTTATCTTTAAACTTACTAAAATACTTTTCATAAACATCTAAGTAAGTCTCTCCTTTAAAAGTGTGATGAGTGTCAGACTTATCACATCCATTCTTTATACCTAAATCATTTAGTTTCATTTCAATAACTCCATATGCTCCGGGTGAAGAGGTTCGTCACTCTCATTAAAGGCTTGGCCGACAAAAAACTTGCCATTTCTCTTTGTAGGAAATGGAAATCTCTCAAAAAACTCGTCATGTACACAAGCGGTGTCTTTTACTTTATGGTAAATGCTTCTTAGAAAATCCTGATCTACTTGCCAGTAGTCTCCCTTCTCAAAACCATCTATGAGTTCTTTCATGTTATGAAGAAGTCCGTCCCTAACTCCCCACATACCTCCAAGAATCTCGGTTCTGTGGAAAGGGTGGTCCCTCATAATATGAAAACTTTTGTCGCTTTCTAACCACTCATTAACAGCGGCTGCTTCCCGATGATTTAGTCTTGAGTCACAATCCCTCGACAGCATCACCTCAATGCTAGGGTCTGAGGCAGCTTCAAACCTCCAAAACATACCTCTCCAATCTCCTGCTCCGTCTTTCAGAAAAACTTCACAGTTTTCTGTGCTTTCCAAAGTATGCACAACATGGTCTGGGGTGGAGGTTCCAATATAAAACCTAGTCTTCCATCCGGGGTAAACTGTTGATGCTAGTTCCGCATTTTTTATTGCACCTTGCGTATATATTGGATTGTCTCCCCAAAGGCTAAACGATATTACCCTTTTCAAGCGTAAATCCTCCGTATTTCTGTGTCTTGCTTAATGTGTTCCTGCCAATGCTTGCTTTCCCTATTGGTACTCATTCCTTCGGGGTTGAAGAAATATGTTCCAATCGCTTCTGAAATATTCATAAGCTCACAGCCTCTTGATAGCAGCTTTAGCCACATCTCATAGTCTCCAGAGATAGTGTACTTAGGGTTGAATAGTCCAGCTTCAATAATCGCTTTCGTTCTCAAAAGGGGAAAGGGACCGCAAATGCAAAGACCTAACAGAGTATTTTTGCTCATTTCTGGAGCTATGGACAGGTTCACTATTTGCTTATGCTCCTTATCCTTCACCGTCAGATATGAGGAATAGATCATATCTGCTTGGGGATTGGCTATAGCATACGCCAGCAAAGTAGATATTGCGGCAGGGTACAGCCTGTCATCGGTGTTGAAGTTCATGGTATACTCGGTTTTGCTTTTGCTGTACCCAGTATTCCATGCTTCGTAAATAGAGCATCCTGGCTCTTGGATATACTGAGGGCTAATGCCTTTCCGAAACTGATAGTTTGTGATTGTTTTCCAGGAGCCGTCATCTGATCCCGCATCGACAAAGATAATATCAAACTCCTTCTCTAGCTGATTATTCACAGATTCCAGGTATCCATCAATCCACTTTGCGGAGTTGAAGGTTGAGCATACTATAGTTACTTTAGGATTTCTTTCCATAGCTCAAAAACCTCATCGTTTGTTTTGTAAGAACATTCATCCTCACCAACTGTTCCCATATAATCAATGCCCAAAGCGTAGCACTCCGCTTTCACAAGACCAAAAGACTCGTACAAAGCACTGTGATAAACCTTGTCGATCATAGAATACATCTTAACTTTATCAGCCTCGTACATAGGAGGAGATACAAACCCAGAATCTACATAATGCTTGACGAAATTGTCGTAGTAGACCTTATCTGTGACATTTCCAAATAGGTATATTTTCTTTTCTCCGTCGTGCAGAGCTTTTTGTATGGACATATGGGTTTGCTTGTTTGTGTCTATGCTTCCAATAATACCGCAAGCTCTCTCATGCTTCATCTTTGGGAACTCTTCTATGAAGTTGGGTATTACTATAGATCTATCACTTTTCAGTGAGTGAGTTTTCTTTTGTGTTTCGGACACAAAAACTACTTTATCGTATGGCTCCATCATATCATCCGTTAGGTTCATGAAGTTAGACATCTCATGACACCAGTAGATCTTTTTCTTTGCCTTGATTGGACCAAGCATGGCGAAGTGGCTAATGACGATATCGTCCTCTTTGCAAGAGAAGTATTTGCTTCCAAATCCCACATTGTACCCTTGTCTTGCAAGCTCATGTATATGCCAATCGTGGGGACCAAATACCTCTACATCGTACCCTGAGTCTATCAACTTTTTCGCAAGGTTAATGATGCAAGTGGTTGACCCTCCAGGGTTTGACCACCCAGTAACAATCTTAACTTGTTGCGGCAATTTGCTTCTCCTCTAAAAGTCTTTCATAAAGGTCTATGCGTAAGTGGATATGCTTGTTGATGTCGTACCTTTCGTCAACAACCTTCTTAAGATTCTGTCCCATCTCCTTTACAAGTTGCTTGTCCTTACTAAGTTTGCTCAAGACTCTTACCCATTCCTTTTTATCGTTCTCTTCAGGAATGAGATAGCCAGTCTCATAGTTCTTGATAACCTCTTCATAGCAACCGACATTAGTGCATACAAGAGGAACTCCATAACGACCACACTCCATCAACTTGATCTCTGATTTAGAATCGTTGAAGTCGTTCATCTGAAGAGGGGCTATAGCAATGTCTAAGTGCTGGTACAAGAAGCCATACATATTTGGCGGTAGGGCTTCTGCCCATGTAACATTAGGGTGTTTTGCTCCTGTCAAGAAGTTTCTTTCATATTCGTCCCAAACCTCTTGCTCCCAGTTACGGCTACCGTCAGGAGTTTTGGGAGGTCTTCCCATAAATATCCAGTGGTTCTTCTTCGTTCCTATAGTCCTGTTAACACCCGCTATAACGCCTCTGAACTGTTGAACATCGACCCTGTGGTGGATGCCTCCAGCCCAGCCTATGCGTGTTACCTTAGCCTCAGTCTTTGGAGCGTTCCAGCAATCAAGGTTGAAGTCTATGGCGTTCTTGATGACGGCTAATGTGCCTGTGCAGTACTGAGAGATGCGGTGAGCGAACTTATTCTGAGTAACGGAAACTAAGTCTGCCATGTTGTACAGATGCTGTGTTAACTCCGATAACTTCTGATCTATGTATACTTGAAAAAGCTTATGCTCTGGATACAGATTCGTTAGTAGATCGTCTGTGTCGTAGTGAAGAAACTTTCCTTGCTCCTTTACATAACGCATAAAAGAATAAGTGTAAGGACCACCGAACTGATGAATATTCTGAGTGAATACGACATCAGCCCACTCAATATCAGACAGGTTAGGTTCTTGTTTTGGTTGTCTCGTTGTTTCATCCCAATCAAGTGGGTTGTAGTTGAATCGAACTTCAACACGGTCAGGGTATAGTTCCTGCAACTTTTCTGCTGGCATAATTACGCGGTAGTATGCACAGCCACCTTTGTTAGCGGGGCAAGCTAGAATCTTTAGTTTCTTCTTCTTCTCCGTTTCGTATGAGACTTTAACCATAAAAATAGGGTACTTCTAATTAAAGAAGTACCCGTAGAAAAATTCAAAAGTTTATGCTAGTTTACATATAATCACCTAGATCATCATCAAGAATGCTAGACTCACTATCAAAACTTTCGGCTGCATCTGGACTCATAACAGTCTTTGGGAAAATGGTCTCTTGCAGACTGTCAGCCATCGTCTTAAGTTCATCATACTCCTTCAGCTTCACTAGACCATGAATGTCGTGGAGTGAATCCATCCATTCACGGATATCTGCATCACTTCCCGCAGGAGTGCTGCGTGGCTTTGGCTTAGACTTGTCGTAGTTGGGGAAGTTACCCATCGAGGTGGACTTCATCTCTTTGGTGATCTTGAAGTCGAAACCTTCTTGTAGATCGGTAATATCTCCATAGTCTTCGTCAAAGATAGTATCCATGAACTTGGTGAATAGACCTTTGCCGACTGACAGGATCTTTACATCACCGCTCTTTCGATCAATAGCGTTTACATAGTAACGCTCACCAGCGCGAATGCTTCGTGCAAACTGGATGAAAGGCTCGGCTTCTGGGTTATCACGACCGATGGTCTTGATGTGATCCCAAACGTTGAAATATAGATCACAGATCGGACACTTATCATCCTTCTTGCGTGGGCAGTGGATGTTCTTGTCTTGGATACGGTGAATAGCAGTCTCAGCGTAGAAGAGGTCTCGGTCAGAATCCTGTGCGGGTAGGATGCGTACCTCGGTCTCTCCCATGTCAAGCTGCATGAACTTCTTTAGGAAGTCATCGTTGCTCTTATCGCCGGAGTTGTTGCCCTGTAGTTGGGCATACTTCTTTCGTAGTTGGTCTTGGATGTTCATGTTATTCGGTTAGTAGTTTGTTTTCTGCTCGTTGATTTGCTGAGATTTGAATCAGCATATCTTTTTGGTTTTGCATTCCGATGGAAAGGGACTTAATCAAATTAGCTTTGTACTTAGCTTCCACAAGCTCAATCTTTCTGGTTTGAACTTCAGGATCGTTTTCAGCCTTTGCTTCAACGGCTTTGTCCGTAGCTCGCGTACCGCTTGAAATGATTTGCGTTCTCCCTTCATCTCTTGCCTTATTAAAAGCGTTTTCTAAGTATAGCTCTGACTCACCGACTTGCTTCTGTGCATAGGCGTTGAGTGCCATAATAAAAGTGCAGTTCGCGCTGTGATTTAGGATCTTTTCCTGGATATTGTGGGAATCAACCACAATAAATTCTTGGTAAAACTGATCTACAAGAGCGTTGATATTCTTATAGATCTCAGGTATCTTAGTTAGTTTCATCGTAAAAAGTCTCGTTAAGGTACTCTATGAGGTCGGGGTTTTGTAAGTAAAGTTGTGTAAATCCAGATGACATCAACGATGTCAGGTACTCGTTAGTAGGTTCAAACATATCGGTAGAACCTCCCATACCAGCATACTCCAACACAATATGACAGACTTCGTGCAGCAAAGTTTGAGCAATACTTATCTCAGCGATAGGCTTGCCTTCAGATTTCGTTGCAATCGTGATTTGATTTTTTGCGAAGTCTACATATCCCCATGAGTCCCAAGACTTGTAGGGGTCTGGAGTATACCTAACGGTAAACTTTAGTCCTGCATAGTTGATTACATCTGGTCTGTTCATTGGTTTGATGGGGGTGCTTGCTTCATAACGAGTACATCATACTGGAACTCGATTCTGAAGGTGTCTCCTGGTCTACCGTTTCGGTTCTTCATAACATGGACTCTGCCTTCTCCTCCATCTCGCTCTTCTGCGTTCTGGTTAAGTGAGATTACAAAGTCGCAGGTACGAATCTTTCCGTAAGAGTCTGCGAGTTCTGTGTCCTTAATGATGTCCACGGACTTACCTTGTCGGTTGGTCTGAGTTGCCGTCCATACTGCTAGGTCGTTCTCTACCGCCAAACCTCTTAGTTCTTGGGCGAGAATCTCTTGAGACTTGTACTCAGGCATAGACGAATCCGTACTCATGATCTCAAGGTAGTCCACGATCAAGATGTCAGGCTCAAAATCAGAGAAGTTCTTTAATTGGTTTAGATAAGCACGAAGGCCATTAACCGTGCAACGCTTAGTTGGAAACTCCTTGATCACCAGCTTACCGAAGTTAGGATACTTCTTGCGTACAACACCGAGTCTCCTCTTTACTTCCTCTCTGTCAGTTCTGATTCTGCTTTGAGGAACCTTTGTAATAATGGAGTCAAGTCTTTGGGATACTCTATCCTCAGACATCTCAAGAGAGATGTAAAGAACATTTCTACCTTCCGCCATTGCTACCGCTGCTTGGTTGACAAGGTAAAGAGACTTACCTACTCCGGGAGGAGCAACAACCATAGCGAGTTCTTTCTTAGAGATACCTCCTTCAAGAACCTTTTCGTTCATGTATGGGAACGGGGTCTTGAAGGTAACTCTGTGTGAATCGTCGGTCAGCCTATCATAGCGAGCGTCAATATCATCAAAGTACGATTGCCCGATGTCGATGCTACGACCGACATTCATTGCCTCACGAAGCATAGTCGGGATGCTATCAACCTTGCCATCCTTAAGAAGATCTACAGACTCTACCAAAGCACCAGCTACTGCTTGGTGTTGTGCGAAGTCTTCAACCTTCTCCAGTAAGTAATCACGATTGTTGAGAGAAGAAACATCAACCGAGTTTACGCTCTCAAGTTCGGTCTTGTACTCACTGATATGTTCTATCTTTTTTACTTTCTTTTTGCACTCCTCAATGATGAAGTCATCGTTAGGAAGCTGCTTGTACTTCTCATAGTGATCGGTTATAGATTGAAAAATATTCTGATGCGATAGTGCATCAAAATAAGAAGGTTTCATCAGAGGAAGCACCTGCAAGAAAAAGTCCTTGTCGGACTTGCACAAGTAGATGATTCCTCTTTGAATCGAATCTTCAAAACGATAGGTTGACATTATTCTCCTGTTGACCCAAAGCCGCCTTCACCTCTTTCGGTTGGGTACGCCTTATTAAAGACATCCCAGAGGCTTTTAGTCATAAATGTTGGAGTAACAGAAGTGTCTGGCTGGAACATTAATTGTGCAATTCTTGATCCAGGTAGGATATACATGGTTTCAGAGCCTACATTAGAAAGTAGAACGCAAATCTCTCCCCTGTAATCTGTGTCGATAAGTCCAGGTGAGTTTGGAATGAAGATTCCTTTTTTGCCCATTGAACTTCTAGGCAGAACCAATCCATACTCTCCTTTGCCAAACCCACAGTATACACCCGTAGGAATTTTTACTGTTTCTCCTTTCTCTATTGTTGCATTTATTTTTGATCTTAGGTCCCAAGCGTTAGCTTCTGGACTTCCTTTGTAGATCTTACAACCGTCTTCACAAAATACATTAACCATCGTGTCTTTTTCCTGTAAATCTTTTATCGTTTTCGGACATAACCTTGGAGGTTTCCAAGGCTACTTTTTTTCCTGCTTTCATTCTTTCGTTAGCTGTTTTCTTTGAAACTCTTTTTAGTCTTCCTTGTTTTGCTAAATGTTCTTTGTTCATCGTATACTTGGCGTAAGGAGAAGCACCTCCTTCCCCACCTGTATCGACTTGCTTTCTTGTGTTTTCAACTTCGGTTTCTATCCATTTTCTTTCGTATTCCTTCCTGTCCTCTATGTTAAGTTTAGTTCCTGAACCTTCTCCCTGAACAGTATGCCATATCTGTATCTGGGGAGTATAGTCAGAACGACCGCCACAGTTTGGGCAGGACTTATAATGAGGAATCTTTGCGGGAGGTTCTTCTAAGTCAAGTTCAAAGTATTCAATTTCACATTCGTTGTTTTCACATTCAAATGTAAACTCTGTAAACTCTTCTGTGTTAGTGTCCCCCGCGAAGATTCCTTTCTTCTTTTTCTCCACAGGTTCACCACAGTCTTTACAAAAGTATTCTAGCTTTTGGGTACTCTTGTTGAACACTCCTTTCTTACTGTGATGAATGCAACCCATTATAGTTCACACGCTCCTGTAGCACAATCGTCTCTCGACTCTGTGACGAACTCTACCTTCTCTTCGTGAATAATCTTATCCAAGTCTACATCATGTTGGCTGATAATTTCCAGAGGTTCGTTGCCTCTGGAGCCAGCTTTGTAGAAGGTAAATCCTTTCATCTCACGGGCATATTCAAGAAGAGTTTCTTTCACATCTTCGGTGACTTCAAAGTCCTTTGATAGGTTGCAAGTCTTTGATACGGCTGAATCAATACGGGATTGAATGACAGCTTGCATCTTGATATGCTCCTCAGGGCTTACATCATAAGCACCTACAATGTGTGAAAGATCTTTTCCTCGCAAGAAAGCGTCCTTGAACAAAGGATCTACTACGACCGTTTCATTCCAAACGCCATCAGTACCCGTTCTCCAGCGTCTGCGATAGATTGGAGCAAAGATAGGCTCAATGCCAGTAGACACCCCAAGGACCATACTGATAGTACCAGTAGGAGCAACAGTGAGAATGACACCGTTACGAAGACCGTATCTACGAATATCATAACGGATTCTAGAAGGGAGTGTCTTAAAGTATTTTTCTTGCTTGAGTTTGTGCCAGTCATATGCCTCATAAGATCCTTTATCTCTTGCTAAGTACATAGATGCTTTGTAAGCCTCGTTACGAATGGTATCAAACAGACGCTCCGTAAACTCTACGCAACTTTCACTGCCGTACCTGTATCCAGCTTTGATAAGCATATAGTGGAAGCCAGTAACACCTAGACCGATACGACGAGTTCTCATACCAGCTTCTCGGCATTCTGGGATTGGGAAATGGTTTACGGTGAGAATGTTATCAAGGAAGCGAACACCAGTACGAACTGTTCTCGCAAGGCGTTTCCAATCAATAATGCCATCATCGCTGACCATGTTCGCAAGATTAATATGACCCAAGCAACAGTTACCATAAGCTGGGAGAACTTCTTCGCCGCAGGGATTAGTGCTTGGCATATACTCTGCATAAGAGACATTGGTGTATTCATTAGCAAAATCGATGTTAAAGATTCCTGGTTCGCCGCATTCAATAGCGTTGGTAACTAACATATCCCATACGGTCTTTGCCATAAGGGGATCATGCACAGCGTTATCAAAAGTATCATCAAAGCTCTTTAGGTGATGGATTTTTGCACGATTCAAGGCGTCTTCTTCTGACTTAGCCACGACATGAATCTTTTCCATTTCACCGCTTGAAGTTCGCTCTACAGAATAGCGGTAATACTTCTGGTGTCTACCGCCGAAAGTAAAGTGCCATTCTTCGTCGTTTTCAACAGCTTCGATAAAGCGGTTGGTGATGGCTACTGAGATGTTAAAGTTGGTAAGCTCTCCACGATCTAGCTTGACCTCTAGGAACTCAAGGAGGTCTGGGTGACCAACATTGAGGATCGCCATGAGAGCGGTTCTACGATTCTTACCAGCGCGTACATGGTTTCCGATCTCATTGACCATACGCATTACAGAAATAGATCCTGGTGCGCTATTGGGGATGTTTGAGATGTCATCGCCCTTGGGACGAATCTTTGAGAAGTTGAAACCGATACCGCCACCTCCGCAGGAGATCTTGTACATATCCGCGATGGTCTTTGAAATGCTGTCAACGCTGTCCTCTGGATCTAGAACATAGCAGTTAAGTAGGTTCTGTTTTGGTCTTCCCGATCCAAATAGAATCCTGCCTCCAGGACAGAAGTCTCCCGAGTTAATAGCGTCAAAAAACTTCTTCTCTGTGTTTGCTACATCTTCGGGTTGTTCAGCGATAGCCGCTGATTTTGAAACCCGTCTGGCTAACTCCTTCCACTTGGTCTCACCGGGGAAGGCATACTTGTCCCGAAAAATAGTTTCGCTTAATGAGTTCTCTTTAATTTCCATCTTCTTGTTCTAGTACTGCTCTAATGTCCTCTTCAATGATTAGGTGATACTCCTCTCCTCCAAATTTCAACGGCTCTCCGTCGTATTCTCCAAAAATAACATAGTCGCCTTCTGAAATATTATCCGAAACATCGTGTCCTTTAGAGATTACAACCCCTTCGTTAACTTTCTTTCCTGCGGAGCTTGGAGGCAGGATGATACCTCCTGCTGATTCCTTAGGCATCTCCTTTTGGAAGATGAGAAGACGATCTTTATAAGGTCTAATATTGATAGGTTTGGTCATTTATCTACGGCTATATGAGGTTATTTTGTTCTTTTTTATGACATCTAAAACTTCTGCATCATCCTCTACCAAGGATAATAAATACTCATCGTGGGTGATCAAAAAGAGTTTCTTCTCTTTTGTGATCTCTTCGATAAGCTCATGGAGTCCCTTCATCCCCACCTCGTCTAGAGAATCAGCGACTTCATCAAAGAAGATTAGATTGGATCTTTCTTTTCCAGAAAGTACTAAAAGATCGTTAAGGGCTAGAGTTACGGCTAGAGATATCCTCTTCTTCTCTCCTCCAGAAAGTGAGTCGAAGAAACACTCAGTACCGTTATTGTAAAGTTGTTCCTCTAGAGTCTCGTTGAACTCTACGGTGAACACCCCTTTGGTGATCGTACTAAGATAAAAGTTCGCCCTGTCATTAAAAAACGACAATATGTTCTGGATAACGAATTTTACCATGCCAGATTCCGAGAAGGCTTGTTCCCAGAACCGCATAATTTCATAATCTTTGTTATGGTCAGCCAGATCTTTTCCGTATTTTAAAGCATCTTTCTTCTTTGATTTCTTGTCATCGTTGAGCAACGAGATCTTGTTGCTGCTGTCTTTGATTTGTTCAGCAACATCTAGTTCTCTATCGGAGATAGGGATAGAGATATCGTCTATCTTCTTCTTAAGAGATTCGATATCTTTACTTAATTTCTTTTTCTTTTCAGAGTTTTCTTTGACCGCATTAAACAAGTTTGAGATTGTTAGCTCTGTATCAGATGACTGCTTTCCACAATGCTCGCACTTGAAGTCTTCCAAAGCATCGATGCGAGCTTTGTTGTAAACTATCTCCTTGTTCAAGGACTGTAAATCTAGCTCTAGTTTGTGTAGCTGTTGCTCCTTCTGAGTTTTGACTTTTTCAAGTTCTCTTATCTCAGACATAGAATGCTTTCTTAGAAAGGACTTCTGATACTTAGTCATCAGCTTGTTATAGTCCTCTCTGTATTTACGGAGAGTATTTAGCTTATCCGAGATCTCAGTAATCCTTCCGTTGGTTTCGGACAGCAACGCAGTTTTGACTTTTTTGTCTGCTGTGTATTGCGACTTGAGCTTTTTAATCGCAGTCCTGTGTGCAAACAGTTCTTGCATATTCAGAAAGCTTTGTAGGATATCTCTCTTCTCTTCCGGGGTTGCTGTGAGAAAGCTCATGCTGTTCTCTTGTCCGAACACCATAGAAGCTAGGAAGATGTTGATATTCGTGTTGAGCAGAGACTCAAGACGCTTCTGTGTAGACGCTATGGAGTCCTGGATCTCCGTTACTCCGTTGATGTGGAGTTTCAGTTGAGGCGGACTTTTGACTCTTTCGATAACTATGTTATCGTTGATGGTCAGCTTTACGCTACACTTACCTTTCGTGTTAAAGTTCTTGAGGCTTTTTGCAGAAGTCTTACGGAGGGTCTTTCCGAACAGTGCAAACACAACCGCTTCGATGATAGTGCTTTTACCAGCACCGTTAGATGACTCTGGCTTTACATCTTTGTTCCTGCCTTTAACAAGAACTAGATTGCTTAGTTTATCGAAGTCGATTGTAGCCTTTTGGACCGAAAGAAAGTTTTCTATTTCTACTCTATTAATCTTCATAGGATCGAACTTTATTCAAGCCGTCTAGCAACTCAGATCTGCTAAAGATAGAATCGCTTTCGGTGATGTACTTGTCGATAAGGTCATCGTCAATAGTTGTAATCCTCGCATGAGGGACGTGACCAGAACCAAACTTTGGTAGGATGTCTTCAAAGACAATCTCCAGTTGGTTAATATCGTACTTAGAAAAGATATTGTTCTTGAGTTCCTCTTCTACACCACCGTCCATGTGGTCTAGCTTGAGTCTCAGTAAACTATAAAAGTTCTTGAAGTTGAACTTTTTAGATAACTGTGGCAACTCTTCAAGGTGGCATTGGAAGTGTTTGATGCCGAACTCAATAGGAGTTCTGTTCACCTTCATACCAGACTTATCGATCACGATATCGTGACAGTAAAGAGTTCTGTTTGCTTCTCCAAAGCAGGTCGTATACTGTGTACCAAGGAGGTAGATATTTTCATTATAAATCTTTGGAACATGGATGTGTCCTAGGAATGCGAACCCATCTTTGTTGGGTCTGACATGAGACTTCTTGATGTACGAGTCATAAGCATAAGCTCCGTTTGACACGCAACCGTCAAAGCCAAAGTGACCAAAGACATTAGCCTTCTCAGAGCTTGCCTCTTTGAGATACTCGATCAGCTTCTCATCGTCTTCAAAGTGGGGGATGATGTGAAAGTCTTGCCCTGCAATATGGACACGCTCTCTGTCTACACAGATCTGAGCCTTGTCCCTAAACAAGGACAGGGTTGTTTCGGTGCTATCTCCCTTTCTTACGGTATCGTGATTACCTCTGTTAATGATAATCTCCGAGCATTTAAAACCGTCCAGAAGAGTCTGAAAAGCTAGAAGCTCCTGTCCTTTGGGGTTTCTCTTGTGGAAGATATCCCCGTTTATAATTACAATGTCGGTAGGCTTACTGTTTACTAGCCTAGTTAGGGTATCTATCTGAGCTTCCAGATAGCCATGATAGTAATCACACCTTATATGCAGGTCAGTAAGAACGACTATTCGCTTTTGTCTGGACATATTCGCTGAGTTCTTGGGCATTGGTTAGGTTTCCTTTTTCATCGAAATGGGCTTCCTTTACGTCTCCGAAAGAAGAGCCGATCTCTACATCCACAGCCATAGGGACTGCAAAGTCGATGTCATACAACTTCTTAAATATTGAGGTGTCCGACAAGGAAGACCTCATAATTTCAGCAGCCTCAGAAATTTTCTCATGAGGGATTTGTGCTTCGATGGAGTCGTGTACGGTAGCCAAAATCTCTAGACCAATCTTTCGTGATCGTGCATACAGAGAAAGGATACCGTGAAGCATGATATCTGAAGCACTGCTCTGGATGATGAAGTTGATGCCTTGTCGTATAGCCTGATGCTTCAACTTGTTGTTTGGGGAGTCCACATTAGGAAGGTGTCTACGGCGACCAAAGATTGATTCCGAATACTTCTTCTCACGAATGCTTGCAGCCGTGGCTTCCATCCAGAACTTAATGCCGGGGTAAGCTTTGAAGAACTTGAAGAAAACATCCTTTGCTTCCTCGATTGAGATGCCTACTTGGTCAGCTAGTTTCTCAGGACCACCGCCATACACAATTAGGAAACTCACGCTCTTGGCGATCTGTCGTTCCTTCTTTGTGATCTTGTCGATTGTTTTGCCGTATACTAGGCTTGCAGTATACTTGTGTAGGTCTTCTCCAGACTTAAACGCTTGGATCAAGTTAGGCTCTTGCGACACATGAGCAAGAACCCGTAGCTCTGCTGCGGAATAGTCGGCGGCTAGGAATGTGTAGCCCTTATCCGCGATAAACATATCTCGGATGTTAACTCTATCCTTACCTTCTTCGTCTGGGCGTGGTAGCGTGTGGAAAGACACACCCTTTTTGAAGATCTTGTTGACCTTCCCCCTCTTTCCTTCCACACGCTTTTTAACTTGCGGTGCAGAGCAGGATAGTCTGCCCGTTACAACTGTTGCGAAGTTGTATTGCGAGTACACACGACCGTCACCGTTGTACTCAAGAGCAGACTTGATACCGTTAACATAAGTCTTGAACTGCTTCACACGCTTGCGGTATTCAAGCAAGCAATCAAGAAACTCAATACGACTCTCGTTAGCTTTCTTGTCTCTGCGAAGATCCTTAGAGAGATCTTTAATGTGTGCCTCACTAGTGGAGGGTTCGCCAGTCTTTTCAGACCACATTCTAGGAGTCATCTTCAAGCCTTTGCTGCTGAACATGACCTCTCCTAGTTGCTTAGGGGAAGCAAAGTTTACTTCTCCTTTCTCAAAAGAACCCTTGGGCAAAATGTTAAACATCTTGTCTTCGATTCTTTCGATCTCTGTCTCTAGAAGACTTGCGATATCATTTAGTTCGTCAGTGTCTACAAGAAGACCTTTGTTCTCTACTTCTGCCATGATGGGCAGGATCAAGGACAAACAGTTCTCATACAGATCTAGGCAGCCAAGATAATCTAGCTCATCAACCATAAGATCGCCACATCTCTTTGTGAGATCGCAATCAATGGCATTACCGTAAGCCATCTCATCAAGGGGCATATTCTCCCAATCAACAGTGTTAGGGGAAGTTACCGTAAGCATTACATTACCTCTTCTGGAAAATATTGTCTTACAATTGAAGCGAGACCATGCCTTCTGTTCTCGTCAATCAGAGAGTGTAGTATCTGTGTATCGTAGATCTTTCGGAACCTAGTGATACCAGAGTTCATAAGAAACTTGATATCGAACTTGCAGTTCTGCAAATACTTTCTAGCCCCGTTGATGAATACGTCCTGTAGGGCTGTGAGGATCGTCTGGATCTCATCTTCATTAAAGTCCGCCTCTGGGTGATGTATAGGAATTACATCTGCTTCATGCTTGGCGTTAGAGAATCCGATGGTCTGCATCTTGTCTAGCTTGTGGTCAAGACCAGTTGTCTCGATATCGATAGCTATGGATTCCTCAGACTCCGCATACTTCTTGATTACTTCCAGAGCTTCTTCTACAGTCTTTGCTGTAAAATAGTTCTTAGACCTCTTCGGTCTGTCATCACTTCGTAGCCAGTTGTACGCGTTGAACAAGTCTTCGATAAACTGTGTTCTGTATACAGGCTCGCTGTGAACAGAGATGGGGTTGAAGGTAGGGAGAACCTTGATGACTCTCCCTTTTTCATCCTCCATTTCAAAAGGTACACCTTGCCTTTCACCGACGGTGCGGTGCTTACTAATGATTCTAAGGGGGACCGTTCCAAAGGTTACGATTACTTTCGGTTGGATCTTATCAAGATCTTCCCATAGCATCTCTCGGAACTTTTCGATATCCTCGTTGAGAAGGGTTAGGTCAGATGCACCAACCCACTTAACGACTCCCAAGCAGTTAAACTTTTCGGGAGGTATACCAGCCTCATTTAGACAATCAAAGAGAGTCTTCAATACCGCTGGAGTATACGGTAGTACTTCTTTATTTACGGTGTCCTCAATATAATTTTCGTGAAGGAACAGAATATCGGAGGGACGTACTTCTTCACGAAATATATCTTCTTTGCGGAAATTATCTGAAATACTGTGTAGGTCCATACTTACATTAGTCGTGGCAAGCAAAAAGAAAAAAACTCACTATATAAACAATAAGGAGTTTGAGCAGACAATACTTAACTACCAGAGAGACCCTGAGCAGTTTGAGGAGGAGATTTTCAAGATGTTTGATCTACTCATCAGCAGCATTATCCACAGCTTCAAGTTTAAAGTCGATTTCGATGACGCAAAACAAGAATGTTTCTTGCTCATCTTAAAAATTCTTCCAAACTTTAGTCCAGAAAAAGGGAAAGCCTTCAACTACTTTACCACCTCTATTCTCAATCATCTCAAGCTTCAGTATACCAAAAACAAAAGGTATCAAGAGAAGCTGCACGAATATAGAGATATAAAAGGTGAGAACAAGACGCCTGAAGGTTTTATTAAGCCTCTTGAGTAGTCTCCTCTACGCTGAAGAAGTCGTAGATCTTAGGATACTCTATGTCCACGGAACTAATCTTTCCGTCTGAAACGTGCATCAAAGAAGGAGCTACCGTGATCGAATACGACGCAAAGGCAGCCGGGGTATCCCAAGAGTTGATGACGTACAATGTCTCCTCCCCTTCTTGATCTTTCCAATCTTCTAAGAGATCGGAGATCTTTTCACAAGTTTCTTGCCAAAGGCTGGTGTAGAGGACATAAAAATCCTTGTTCACTTTGTTCTTGAAGACGCTGTTTACGTCCTCTTCGGAACACAGTTCAATTACTGATCTCATGGGACAATGATTTTGCTATCCGGTACTATAAGTTTAGATTCTTCTTGCTCGCTGCCTTCCTGCTCTTCCTGAGCTTTTTGGGCAACTTCTCTAAGTTCTGCCAGGAACGCATTTGCACCACGCATGAGGAATGCCTTGGCAAGCTCATCTGCGTTTACAGTCTCACCTGCTCCTGAGAGCATTTGGAGGATCTGCTCCCAGCCTTCGGACTCTTCTTGATCTAGTTTGATGCGGATCGTGATTCGTCTGCCTGAGGAGTTAATTTTTGTTCCTGAAAGTTTTTCGGTTTTTTCTTTCGCCATATTACTATTATAGTTTATGAAAGATTATGAAGATATTCTTTCTAATGGTGACTTCACCAAAAGAAAAACAAGGGTTAATGGAAAGGCTAAAGGGAATCGCTACGAGAACTCAGTGGCTAAGATTCTTAATGAAACCTTTGAGACAACCGATTTTTGTAGGTCTCCTGGATCGGGAGCTTTTGCTACGACCCATGCCCTTCCCGAGCATATTAAAGTATATGGCGACCTGATAACTCCACAAAATTTCAGGTTTGTAATCGAGTGTAAGAACGGTTACAAAGTAAACTTGGACGATGTGCTGAACAGGAAGTCCAAGCTATGGGAGTTCATAGAACAGGCTAAAAGAGATGGAAAGAAGGCAGGAAAGGATTGGATGCTAGTCTACAAGAAAGATAGACGAAAAGCAATCGCAATAACAAACGTCAATGTTCCAGGAATCGATAAGGCTAAATTACCCGGTAATTGCTTTCTGTACCAATTCGATGAGTTGATTAAACTTTCCAAGGACATCTTCTTTGTCTAATTCGGATCTCATTTCACCGAGTGCTTGAAGAGCTTTTTTGTCTCCTTCGATCTCTGTGAGGATTCCATCTTCTAGAAGTGCCTCTGCGTTGAATGACATCGCAAGAATGTTTCTGCCTTCTTTTCTGCTGAAGGCGGTGGAACCAATATTGACTCCTCCCATCTCAAAGTAAAAGTTTCCTTCCTTGTTCATCCGAGGTGTTCCGTTCTCAAGAATGTAGAACATTAGCTTATGGGCAGATGTGTTGTATTGCTTTCCGTTGTGGGATATAGATACAATCTCATCTTCAGGGGTAAACACACTATCAAAGAACTCAGTGGTAGCTAAGGCTCTTAGATTGGATTCACTCTTTGATGCTTCTGACACTCTCATAGCCTTACTGAGAACGTGTCCTATCTCTCCCAAAGACTTTGAATCAGTCGGACCTTTAGAAAGGTAATCATTATAAATTGCTAAAGCTTTATTTACAAGCACGTTGGTAGCAACATCTGTCTTCTTTCCTTTCATGCTTGTCAAAGCACCAGCGATAGTTTCAAGGCTGTGTGATAGTTGCTCTGGGGAAAGGGATTGGTCGCTAGTTAGTCTTATGGGGAGGCTGACGATTGAGTCGTATATCTCCCTTCCTTCAATAAGGCTTCTATAAATATCTCCTCTCTTTTTTGGGTCTGCGACGGTTGAATCGAAGAAGGCTTGATCTCTTTCTTGTCTTAGTCTTTGGGCTTTTTCTGAGGCTCCGTACAGCTTGTTTACAGATCCTGTTCCACCTTTCATAGAGGAGCTTAGATACGCTTTTACGGAAACACCGATTGAAGTTTCTCCTGTCTTATCTAACTTTATGCCCGTTGCTTTTTCATACTTCTGTTCAAATTCTCTTGCCTGTTCTGGAGTCTGGAACTTAAATTGATAGTCTCTCTTGTTAGAGGTAGAAGAGAATCTTCCCGTTGATACAACTTCTACGGGGACAATACCAATCTTTTTTATAAGAGAAGCAAAAGCATAGGTCTCCTTGAGAGTAGCAGCCAGGAAGCTTTTCACAGCTTCTTCGGTTGTCGTAACATCAAAGGAGTCTCCTAAGATCTCCTGTAAATCACCTACCAATGCTTCTTGGCTTTCTCCTAGAAGAACCCCCAACCCTTCGCCTACTTGCTTGGACTGCTTCACGATATCCGTGACAGCAGCAGTAAGTTGTTCAATTGCCTCGCGGGTTTGTTCCTCATTATAGTGATTTCTGTTTATAGCGAGGTTCAAAGCATTGACAATAATATCTTCCTTTTTAGTCTTTATTGCTCTAAGAGCTACTCCGCCTTCAGAACTTGAAGATTTTACAAGAGGTTCTTCATTACCCAAACCATCAACGATCTTTGCATCACATAGCTTGTCTTGCAGATTACCAAGTCTCATGGCTTTGAGGCTTGAACCTCCTCTCTTCACGCTAAACCCGTAGTTATCTATCTCACGGTCTCCAGTTGGATCTAGTCCGTCAAACCAACCTGCGTAAGATGGGGCTATTCTTTGGAGTGCTGCTGACCTACTAGAAAAGCTTCCCGCCCACAAAGCTTTGCAAGAGTCTCTTGAGTAAGTTGTCTCTAGAACATCCTTCATTCTCTCAGTTAAATCTTCTTGTCGAATTACTCCGTTGTCATCAACTAGAGATGCAATCTTGTAGTAATCTATATGGATATCAAAGAGTTCTTTCTGAACTGCTGGGGGAAGATCTCTGGTTTGTGCAGAGCCGTACACAGACTTCCAGAACTTTGCGTTGAACCCTGTCAGGTTATTTGGATCTTCTGTTAGAAATGCTGCAAACTGCTCTACTGCTTTATCTGGATCGTCAAGGTCTTCAACCCCAGATTTCTTTAGGGCTTGTGCTGCCTCTGCTTTCTCTTCGTCTGTGAATTCATATGCTTGATGTTGTATGGTTTCAGTATTTAGCTTCTCTTGCTCCTCGGTAGAAACAATGTCAGGCGGAGCTTCGTCTGCTATCTCTTTATCCTTTATTCTTCTTTGTATCTCAGCTACAATCATATCGTAGAAAGACTTGTCAATGACCCTGCCCTTAAAGCCATGAATCGTTCCTGCTCCGTCCTTGAATATATATCTAGGATCACCAAATGAATTCGGATAGGTGAAGAACACATACGGATTGCCAGCCTCTGAGTTTTGCTTTGCTATCTCTTCTGTAGGCTGGCTGACGGGCGACGTAGCAGCGGTTAGGATCTGTTGGTAATCTTCTGGACCTAGTGATGTTCCGTCTGCTTTCTTAGGAAAGTATTTATTGAAGTCGGTCCTGCCTTCAAATAGATTGACCCCTACCTTCTGGTAGTTCTTATGGAAGTAGTTTAGAATGTCGCCCATAGTAAATATGGCTCCCCATCTAATATAAGAATGAGGAGCCTAAGTTATTGAAAAATTATTTTAATTTTATAGTCCCGGTATGATTGACCCGAGGAAGTTCTCAAAGGCGTTGTCCTCGACGTTGTAAACGGTCATGAAGTCATACTTGACCTCGCACTCAATGGTGTTGAATGCGTCGTTGGCGTAATCTAGATCCTGAATCTGGTACTTAGTTGGGAAAGCACCGTAGAGCTTGATTAGCTTGGCAGGGTTTCTTTGGTGATCGAGTTGGATGATCTCGATGGTTCTCTTGAACTGATCGCCAGCTACAACGGGTGAGGAATGGACACCAAAGATTGGGTCGTATGAAGTTCTCATCCAAGTGTACAGAAGTTTTTCAACATCGCCCTTTAGAAGGTTATCGAATGTGAAGGTGACAGGGTTAGTTGTCGGTCTGCCAGGATAGTGGAACTTATCGTTTACTTTGTCAGCTTGGATGACACCTACGGCGAAAGATAGACCTGAGATCTTTTTTGCAGCTAGGGATAGGATGTCATTACCGTCTGAGAAGTTGAAGGTGTTCTCGACATTTTGAACAAGCTCGCTGATATCAGGGATTCTGACAATCCAGCTATAAGCTCTAAAAGAATCGTATTGGTGTACGAGTCTGTGACCATCAGTAATGTCGATGTCAAGGGCTCTTTCAGTTTGTCTGAAGAACTCGTCTACTGAATCTATGTTGAAGACCATTCTACTTTATATAGTGGTTTATTCTACTGCGGCAATACCGCCAGTCTGGTTAGTTACATTGAACTCAAACACTACGATTTCAGCAGCCTTAGTGGGTTGGATAATGACCTTGCACCAAAGTTCGTTTCTGTCGATTCGTATTGGAGTGTTGACAGTCTCGTCGCAGATAACCTTGAAGGCAGTTATACCGCGACGGTCCTTGATCTCCTGGAGGAGAGGTTGAAGAGCTTCGGTGACTCTTCTTCTGGTTACAGCATCGTTTGGCTCAAAGACGAATCTATTTGTTCCTGCTAGGATAGCCTTTCTCAAGGAGATCATTAGTCTGCGAACGTTGATTCTGTCTAGGGCAGTGGGGGCTCTCTGAGTAGTTCTTTGACCGAAGAGTACTAGACCTTGCTGAGGGAACTTAACGATTGGGTTAATCACGTTTCCACCGCTGTATAGAGCGTCTCTGTCGCCTTGGTTGAGTACGAACTCGACATCTACGGGCTTGACCAATCTGCCTCTTGTGAAGCCAGCAGGGGCTACCCATGGGTCAGCTACCTGATCGGTGAAGGCGTACTGTCTGATCGCAAAGACTGCGGGGTCGATGTACTCATCAGCACCTGTAAAGACGTTGAATACTTTTATCCAAGGCCAAGTTACGGTTGCGTAGGAACTGTTTAGTGAAGTTGATCTTGTAGCATCGTCGCCGTTATGCCAGTTGATAGCCTCTTGTACAGAAGCTAGACCGACAGGAGGTGCAGTAGCCAGCAAGAAGTTTTGGGTCTCTTCTGACAGGGATACTGCCGCATTGATGATGTTTTGCTCGGTTACACCTGGGATGGCGAGCATACTGATGTTTAGGGTATCATCTCTGAAGCCTTGCATACCAGTTCTTGCCTCTTGGCTGCCGATAAACGCTGCTTTAACGGAAGCGTCTGACATACTTCCGCCGTGGTCAGCAGCATCACCGTTTACACCTTGGGCTAGATCGTAAGTACCGTCTGCAAGCTTAACATATCTTTGCTCAAGATCTTGTGCAACTGTTGTTGGTGCTAAACCGAATCTTGTAATCGGGTTTGAAGCAGTACCGCCCCAGTAACTTCTAATTACGGTAACGCCGCTGTAAGCTGTGGGAACTTCAAAGCTTGCCTTGGCAACAGAGGTTGAAGGTACACCAGAAGTTACTTCTGTCGCGAGCTTGTTATAAGCGACATAGTAATCATCGGAAGTGTTTTCGTTGTTGTAGGTGTTGAAGTTAAGAACTTTGTTTACAGAAGTTCCTGATGCATCAGAGTTTGACTGGAAGTCTACTAAGTAGCTTTCGGCTGTTGCACCATCTAATTGAACCTGAACGGTTGAATCTTTACCTCTTCTGCCTGAGACAACAGTTCTCAAACCGTAAGTCTTATTGCCTTGGTTGGTGGAGGATACGGCATAGTTGTAGCCAGCACCAGGATGCAGAGAATAGAAGGTTAGACCACCACCGTCAGTCCCACTGAGAGAGTACCTGTTACCCGTTGAACAGGCTACTGGACCTACCCAGTTTAAATATTGGTTACTATCGATGAAAGGAACCGAAGCAATAGCACTTCTAAGACCTGCTGGGACGCTGTCCTCTAAGCTTGTCGCTAAAGTATTTTCAAGTAATCTTAGAGTATACTGGTTAATGGCAATAGACCCTGAAGCGGTAAAGTATCCATCAGGAATGCTTGCGGTATCGTCAAAGACAGACCAGGATGGGTTTCCGAAAATTTTCATTCCTGAAATACCACTGACGCTTTGGTCTGAGGCATCGGTATAACCTTTTACGCCTAAGTAGGTAACATAGCTTGAAAGGTCTCCCGCAAAAACACTGCCAACTTCAGTGACAACATCGCTTTCTACAGGAACAGCATAAGTTCCTCCGTCACCTCTCATTGGGAGACCGTTGCCACCAGCGGCAAGATCAGCGGTGAATGAAGAGAAACCATCAGTTGAGCTACAAGCATAAGTTCTAACTTGCATTACCTGATCATCGCCAGCAGCTTTAGTTACAAAAGCAGCGTGATCGGCTGAGATTTTTTCTACCGTTACTTCAAACTCTTCTGTAACGTACTTGTTGTTGAGAACTTCCATTGAGGAAGCAACGTTTGAACCTTTTGGTATAACAAAGACGTAAGGGGAATCAGTAGTCTTTGCTCCGGTAGTGCCGTTATAAAGATCGACAAAGAAAACGTGCTGATAGAGGTCGCCGTCTAGACCTGAAACGTTTACAACAGCAGGAGTTCCTGGAGGAACAGTAATAAATGCTGATGAAGCGGCTTCAGTGGCAGCGCGAACAAAATACATGGAGTTAGTTCTCTCCAAGATATTGTATGCACCCCATAGACCCTGACCACCAGTTGTTTGATCAGGTCTACCAAAAACTTCTAAAAGGTTGCCAGCATCCGTTACTAATGTCGGGTCGTTTATAGGACCTCTGGATGCAAAGCCGACAGCACCAACAACACTAGGATTAATTGCTGGAATATAGTCAGAGAAATCTTTCTCGACTGTGTAAACTCCTGGACTTACAAAATTAACCATTTATTTTCCCCTACTTGTAGATTACCTGTAACATACCTCTTGAGATGAGGTTCCTTGTGGACGTTGATAGATCTGAATATGGGACAGTCAGAACTCCCCCAGCGGTCAAAGCGTAATGCTTTGGCTCTGATCCTTCGATCATGATTATCTCGATGTTTTGCTGAGAAAGATTCTGAATTTCCACCACTGTTTTTACTTCTGTTTGGACAATTTTGGGTTGGCTCTTCTTGGTCTTACCAGGAATCTCCTCCAAAACTATCCTAGATGCAGGAGGAAGTCTATAGTGACCTCCCCTGAGAGTTGAAGAATTGATGGTTACAGGCTCAAACATTGTAATCTCTATTTATTTATCTATATACTGGCTACAGTCCAAGGATTTTTCAGGAAGTTAGCCGTAAATATCAGAATCGTCTGTCTTTAATACTATTCTTTGTTTAGAAATTTAAACGGGGCTCTGGATCTTGAGCTATACTTTCAACAATCTCACGCTCTAGCCTGTCACCGCTAAGGGGTTTAAGCTTGCCATTAGAGGCTAAAATAAACTTAGGTCTAGGGATGTACCCTTGAGCGGTAATAGAGAAAGATTTCTGAACGATTCTATCCTGTCTGTCAGCTACGCTAAAAGCAGACTGATCTGTAGAACTGTCTATGAAGGCGTGTGTTGAGTTACCGTTTTTGGTCTCTAGCCTAAGGAACGGTTGAAACTTATCTTCAATCTGTTCGGTAAGCTGGTTTAGGTCTTCCAAGTATTTTGAATATAGGTTTATACGGAAAACTAGATCTACTGGTTTAGGAGAAAAACTTACCAAGCGATAGGCTCTTCTCTCAGATCTAACGAAGATTCTTTCTGTTATCAGGTTGAAGTCTGGTCTTTTTCGTTCAAAAGTAGGAACATTGCCAGCTATGGTAACAGAGACTAGAGGGAGCTTTAGGGTTCTGTCTTCATTCATCTTTGCTACAGCCCTTTCCTGATTACCAAAAATAACCTCTATCTCGTCATTAACCTTTTCGTCTTGATCGATAACGTAGAGATCTTTTAGATTACCTATCATGGCTTTAGTGAGATCTCTGAAGAAGTCCGCAGTATACCTGTTGTTTTTCTCAAACTGGAGAAGCTCCTCCTTTACGTCCATGTAAGTTTTTGAGTAAAGATTGTGGAACTTAGACATTAGAAGATTGAGAATGTTGGAGGCTCTTCTATTTCTGTCAATAGCTGTTCTATTAGTATTTGCTGCTCATTGGCAGATTCTTGGATAAGAGCCTGACCGTTTAGGACTGCTCCTCCTGTAGGCGAAGGGAGTTGGGCGTATTTGCCTCTGATCTCTCCCAGAATGCCTTTACACACCGCTAGTGAGAATCTCTGAATCCAGCTAATGTAGTAGTGGTGTAAAGTGTCTGAGTTCAGTGACTTAAACATGACCACTACATCCTCAGAGTCGGTGTCCCCTAAAGGAGTAGGAGTGATGAACAGGAACTGCCCGTCTACTACACGGAACATACCGTCCTTGCCGAGAACCTTTCTAATTTCCTTTAGGTAGGATTGCATGATATACAAATCCCCTACATAGAAATTATCGTATACAAAAAAGTCTTGGAAATACTTTAGCCAGAAGTCGAACTCAAGTGTTCCGTTCTGCTGGTTGATTGCCAACAAGGTCTTCTTATAGGTGGCAAGTTGTAGATTGTTCATCACAAACTTTGGCAGCTTGTAGTAAGCTATTCCAGCTTGTGTGGTAAAGGTACAGTAGTTTAGACACCAATCAGGAGCATGGTAGTCTAGCTTGCTGATAGCCTCATCAATGGCTGTCGCAATCTGAAAGTCTGCAAGCTCTACCCTTACAACAGGATGTCCTAGCCTAGCCTTTACAAAGTCAGCAATTGACTGGTAGAAGTCCTGAAAAGCAACTGTGTCGGAGAATCTTCTTCTGTTTAGACTATCGTAGTCTATTTCGCCAGGAGTTTCAATTGCGGATGACTGCAAGCTGTTTGCAGTGCCTTTCAGCTTACCAAATGTAATGCCGAACCTCGTAGATGGAGTGATATAATCAGCATCCAAAAATGTATCGAAACTTGCCATCCTAAGTTATATAGAGAAATTATTTGGGCATAAACAGATAATAGCCTGTTCCCCTTTTGAGGAACAGGCTATTTTAGATCATTCACCTATTAGCGGGTAGGCTTGGCGAATGGTGCGAGTAGGAAGTTAGCAGAGCTACCGACTACACGGATGATTCTGTAGAATCGTGACTCAGGTGAAACAGCGACCTTACCGTAGCGGGTAAGCAAACCCTTTCTGGGCTGGAAGGTCTCTGGATCGGTTACGTTTGGTAGCATCTGGATTGGGATGTACGGAGCGTAAACATAACCTGCGTCCATGGGTGAATTACCCTTGTAACCCATTAGAATCTCGTCATCGGGGTAGAGTGGATCGACGTAAACGTCGTACTGACCCTGGAACTTACCCTTGTACTGGATTGAAGCACCTAGAGTGCCGATCTCAGCCGCTGGTGCACCACCTTCTAGCTTGGAAGCTGAGAAGAGAGCAGCAGCGAGGAAAGGTGAAGTAACGATGAAGTTAGCACCACCACGGAGAGTAGTCTTGTAGATATCCTGTGAAGCAAAGTTAATTGCTGCGAGCAGGTTAGCGTAGACTTCGCCAACGTGACGAGGAGCTAGACCGAGTGCAGTTGAAGCAAAGTCAACAAGGAAGACGTTGCGATCAGTGCCAGCAGGATCGGAAGTACCGTCTACGGTATCGCCTGAACCACCGTTTACTTCGTATAGGAAGTTGCCGGGGGTGAAGTCAACACCATCAGTACCAAAGTCGTTAGCGTTTGGCTGCTTGAGGGTTTCGCGGTTGAAGCCGCCACCAGTAGCGTAGTCGTAGGCAAGATAACGAATATCTTCGATTAGCTCTCGGTCAATCTCAAGCTGAACTTCCTTTGAGAGAAGGTCAGTTAGCTCACGCTCTAGATCGAGGTTGTGATAAGCACGAAGGTCCTGTGAAGCCTCTAGGGTCCAGAGAGCGCGGAACTTTCTGGTTCTAGCGGTTACAGCTTGCTGCTCGATGTGGAGGTTTAGCTCAGGAATTGCAGTACCTGCCAAACGCTCACCAGCACTTACGTTGAACTTAGCACCGATGTAGTCAGCGTTTACTGAACTCGGCCAGTTTGCGATTTGACCACCGACAGTGCCTGAAGCTGCGGTCATATCGTTTGAACCCTGGGCGGAGAAACCTAGCTGGTCATAGCTTGATACACCAGCGTCGATATCGATGCCACCATCTGAGTTAGCAACTGGAGTACGACCACCGTAAGTTAGGTTGAAACGGCTGTAAGCAGTATCCTTATCTGGAGTTGCACCATACTGACGAGTAAAGCCAAGGTAGAATACTT
>Ga0208767_1000636_pt1 | contig 29110 bp, 33 predicted proteins | sample VirMetDEL_Mar_21_FD_184514 | JGI IMG/M metagenome (GOLD analysis project Ga0208767, IMG submission 184514) | Aqueous microbial communities from the Delaware River and Bay under freshwater to marine salinity gradient to study organic matter... | ecosystem: Environmental > Aquatic > Marine >... | reverse complement strand
TTGATATTCTAAGCCTCAAGACGGGCGGGCGTGAGTAAGACTCCCTTTGATATTAATATTATCGCAGATCGGGTGACAAGTTAGGTCCAACCCACGATAAAAATCCAAATTTTCAAAGAACTTTTTTGCTCAGCGGAGTAAACTTGCCCTCGGGCTTGGTTTCAACTCCCTGCTGAACATTTATATTATATACATGACAATTTGTCAATGACGTAAGTTGTTGCTATATATAGACTTATGACTTTGTGGACACTTAGTATACGGGAATGTTATCTATATTAATTTATTATTTGACGTAAGTCGTTGGTATATAAGGACTTACGACGTGCGGGGGCGGCTCGGGGAGACGTAACCCCTTGCCCCATAAGGACTTACGCCGATTCTTCCAGCTCTCTCGCGTGCTCTTCCAGTTCGGCCCAGTTGATAGCATCTTGATAGATAAAATCCTGAATCCAAGATTCTAGCCCTTCAAACTGTTCTTCTACCCATTCGCGGGTAGCTCGAACATCGTCGACGCACGTCCAATCGTCACCAAACCATAGGTTGATTAACCAGCTCTCGCGATTTGTCCAACCGTTGTAAGTTTCATCCATAGTTATTTACCTCTAAATGTAATGTCGGCAGTCTCAAATCCGCACCAGAACAGGCACAAGATTGTAAAAATCAAAATCAGGCAGGGAATCCAATCATATTTATACATCTTTAACCTCGATGCCGTTTAGGTGTTTTTCCATTTCCTCAAGTATGTCTCTTTCAAGAGCTTCGCCCAACATTTTATCAATCCATCTGATGATTTCCTCACGTGAATCACACAAGAATGATCCGTCGTTAAGCGTCCAATATTCCTCGAATTCAGGCTCCCTAGCAACCTCAACGCAATTTTCGTCAAAGTCATAATCGCTACCCGCAACAATTCGTTCTTGCCGGATTATCTCTATTCCATCACAATCAAAACCGCTCCAGTAAATTTCTTTATTTTCCATAGGTAATCTCCAAATCCATATCAGCGATAACACGGGCGTACATTGCACGTAGGCGACCGGGATGAATTCCCGAGGTGTCGCCATCGTACACCAAAATATTCATAAAACGATTATGAGTCATTTTTTAACTCCTCAATCTCAATTTGTATTCGGGCGATCTCTTTAATCAGTTGCTCAATCTTTTCATTCATTTCGTTAAAAATCTCCGTCGATTCCGCGATTTTTTTCTTGGATTTTTTTACAAGCTTGGAATATTCTTCAATCATATCGAATCGGTCGTAATAATCTCTTTTATACATCATTGTTAACTCTCTTTCTTATACATACATTATAACATAGGGGTGTGACACGTTAGGTCACTCGTAACCATTAATTTCGCAGAATTCTGATTTTAATTCTGAGTAGCGTTTCCGCTTTTCTTCCAAAGCCGGGATTGAAACGACCACATCGCCAAGACGATTAGGCTCCGAGAAGAAATAAAGATTGTGACCATTTTTGGCCATATGGCGGTAAACTTTCTCGATACTATCCATCTCAAAATGGCTGTCGTTTGAAGACTCAACGAGGTAAAATCGGACATCGTTCTTGTTGACTTGCATAATCTTAAACCTTTCTAAACTTGTTCTTGCCCTATATATACTTAACTGCGAAAACTTTCGTTTGCCCGCAGGAATTCTTATCATATTTCCAAATTTTCTTCAGACGACCACAAGAATACCTGAAACGTTAGAAAGAACACAATAATGGCCGGTACTGCTATCACGATATTAATCATCTTAAATCCCCCTTAACTTCTTAACTTCTTATACTTATATTATCGCCTATTGGTGTGACAAGTCTGGTCCGCATCTACTCGAAAAGTTTAGAAAAGACAGAAATAGTTGTAAGTCGTTGGTATCAAAGGGTTTACGTCATCGCGGGCGGCCCGCCGCCGACGTAACTCGTTGCGGTGTAAGTACTTACGACCAATAGAATGAATCGTCTAACTTGTGGCCATCGCTATCGCACCAAGTGCTATCACCACGGTCGTTATTTTGGAACCCGCGACCGGCGTCGGTGTCATCATCGCAGGTAACACCGTCACCGGAACCGTTGAATAGGTCGTCAAGATAAATATCGTCGTATGCGTCAAACATTCTTCATTTCCTCTAATTCTTCTTTGGTCAGTAGTTTGGGATCGCCAACCGGAACCCACTTATAATCAAATTCCTCACCGATGTGCTGTGTCACTTCTTGATACCATCGGTCCTGCCATCCGCTTCCTTGCTCGTTCCACTTCGCCATATCTTGAAAGTGGTCAGGCAAAATATATTTGGCCATGCTATATCCTTGCCACTCTTGAGCGACAACACACCAATCAAAACCGCGAACTAATGATATGTACATTTTCTGATCCATTTTATTCATCCTCTAATACAACTTGACCTGATTGAATCATCGCTTCGATAAACGATTGTTGATTGCGATACAACTGCTGTTGATCAACCTTTGCAACAGTATAATCTAATTCGGCAATATCTTCAAGAGACTTTCGGTAAATTTTTACATTTTCTTGCTTTACTTGTTTTTTGATCTTGTGATCGCTTAATCCAGATCTCCGTTCAAGAATAGTATTAAGATCACTAATAGTGCGACAGCCGTCAATCCCATGTTGATACTCCTTTGGTAACCATTCGTTCGGGATCTCGACGCATTCCGCGACCGCATTCTCCAACGCCTGTAGTTCAACTTCTAGTCCACGCCACTCGGTTTTTTGTTGTTTGTTATTCATACTTAAATTATACCTTATAAATTGTCAATGTCAAGTTAAATGCCGGGATTTTCTTCAAGATTTTCAACTTTTTCAGTCGCTTTCACGTACTGCTTGCGACCGTTAACATAGTCCCAAGTGCTACCAACGCTTGCACGTTCTTCGTTAGTGTAAACATTCCAACCCGTGTATCGGTCACCATATTCGGCAGCCAATAGCTCTCGCATCTCGGCGTGATACTTGGTTACAATGGTTTCCCATTCTCGCAACTTGTTGCGAACCGATTTGGGAACGCGGTTAACTTGGTGAGGGGAAACCCAACTGCTATCCATTCCAGATTGCATAATTCAAACTCCAAAAAAAACTAAACTTGACTTGTCCTCTATATACATAACTGCAAAAAATCCGGTTTGCCCGCAGATAAAATCAGAATTTGACCAAAGTTTTCCAAAATAAATAAAATAGTTGTAAGTCGTTACCAGTAAAGGACTTACGACACGCCGAGCCGCCCCGCAGCGACGTAAACCCTTGTCACCAAAGGACTTGCGACGATTATTCGTCCCAGCATTGCCCGCCCGTCGAGAAGAAGAATTCATCCTCGTGGATGGGGTCAAGATCGTCGTCACCGTAAAGGTTGTCGGGATGGAAACCCTCCTCCCACGCGATGGCCTCCTCAGACCATTCGTAGGCGGATTCGGCCAATTCGCGGTTGGCCTCCTCCTCATCGGACACGTGGCGATCAAGATCAGCCGCCCACGCCAAGAAGTCATCAGAGTTTAGGAAATCGTCGCATTGGATGTTGTCAAAAGAATTCATAGTAAAACCTTTCAAAGTGATTGATTGTGTCATGCCCTTATTATATACATATCGGCAATATTGTCAATAGACATTAGGATAAAATTATACTTTTTTCTTAAATATTTATGTGGGCGTATAGGCGTTTGGATAGGGTAGTACAGATATATGACGTAACCCATTGATATCAAAGGACTTACGATGACGCCGGCCCCGCCGCCGGGACGTAACCCCTTATGGGCAAAGGGTTTAGAGCGATCTGATACGCTCAGTCAGAGCCATCATATCATCCCAACTACCACGCACCACGTCGCTGGTGATGTCAGTGCTATAGCAGATATAGCTATCTTTCAGCACAGCCAATTCAAACGTGTAGCCAAGATCAATGATACTCCAGCCGTAGCCGTTACCGCAATCTTCAATGCATTGTACTTGATCGAACATAATAATTCCTTAAATATAAATCCATTCTACTTTGGTGATTCGTGCCGCAGCATAGTCGGCCCATTCATCAGCTACCCAATCGGTTACAAAGTCATCAATTTGCTGATGGCCAAGCCAAGGGCTAACGCCAATGTGTTTGCCGAACCGTTCGCCGTCTACTGTGACGATAACTTTAATGGGGATGTGTTTGATTGTGTCTTGCATTTTGTTTTCTTTTTAGGGGTGTGAGGGTCTTTTTCAGACCCCAAACTTTCGTCCCTTGCGGGCTGTCTTATGTTCTTATTATAACTAGTTATCGGCAATTGTCAAGGGTAAACTTGAATTATTTTTGTAATAATTCTACCTCTGCTTGCAACTTGCAAACACCGTTGATTTTCTGGAATAGGCTGATAACTTGGCACCATTCTTCGAAGTTGTTGGTGTATTTGGTTGAATCAGATTCTTGCTCACCATTCTTAATCATGGTGGAAACGATTTCGGTTACAGTCATGTTGGAACGTCCGTAGTTGTTAAGATCAAAGTTCATTGTATTTCCTTTTAGTTGATTGTTGTTTGTCATGCTTCTATTATACTTATATCGGCAGATTTGTCAAGAGGGTTTAAGGTTATTTTGAAATTTTATTGAAAGTTTTTCTTGAGAGGTTTATCCCTCCCCATATATACATAACTGCGAAAACTCTGGTTTGCCCGCAGGAATTCTCTGAAATTAGTAAAAGTTTTTCAGAATAGTTATAAGTCCTTTGGTGGTAAGGACTTACGTCGCGGCGGGGCCGCTCGGGTATACGTAAGTGTATATGCTGCAACTACTTACGTCGATTGCCTACTGTTTGTGCAATGCTGCTAAATAAACAGGCGGGTGGTGATCTATTACCGACTGCCTAAGTCCCCTACCTTGCCTAAAATCCTATGGTGCTTGTCTTAAACCACGGGATCGCCAAAGGGTTTGTATTACCCAAACCAAATAAATAAGTATGTATTAGTAGCAGAATCTACTTGTTTCCGTTTTTTCTTCTGGTTCTTATAGACTCAAACAAATCTTTGTATTTATCCCGGAGGCCGATATTCCTTTCCCAATAATAGATTTGAGATGAACCAACTTTTTGATTCTTTTTGAAACCAAAATGCTCTGTAAGTTTGGCAATGTCGCCCTCGTATCGAAGCCACCAGTATTCAAAATCTTTGCGGAATTGTTTTGATTTGTCCATCCCGTTTTGCTGATGACTTCCCGACTCTAGATGATCAGGATTAACGCACAGCCTGTTGTCACACTTGTGTCGGATTAATTCTGGATATTCCCCAGTAGCCTTGTAGTAACTAAGCCTGTGCGGTGTGAGATATTTCTTTTTTCGATCTATACTTACCTGAAAACACTTGCCGTAGCCGGTGGGGTGAGATTTTTTCCACTGCCAACAGCCGCATTCAGTAACGGTGTAGTTACTGTCGTCGCTAAGGTGTCTTTCTACGGCCAAGTCGAGAAAAGGCTTGATATCATCGAAATCAGGAGCCGACCAAGTATTATACAAACTGCATGGCTCGTATTTATTCAGAATATCGCTTTCTAATTTTAAAAGATCTCCATGATCATACTCTCCATGCTCAATCACGTAATACTTAAACAATACATTTTCTTTATTATAGTCTTCTTGCATCTGCTTGTTGCGGTGTTTGTTTTTGGAGAGATGTGATTTATGAGTTGATATTCTTTTTTTCAAAGATCTGCTAGATCCTATATACGCTATTTGTCGTCCGCTTCCGTCTAAGGAGTATGAAACGATAGCGTAAACACCCATAAGATGCTTTTCCGGTTCGTAGGGTTTCAGAAGCTGGGTATCGAAGAATGGCTTGATTTCCCCTTTCTTTCTGTATCTTTTTATAACCCCGAGAACTTGAGCCTTGCTGCAACCCGTTTTATCCATAATTTCTTTGGTGGTCATGTAAGATTTTCTGTATTTTACTATTAACTTGTCTTCTTTGATGCTCGTTGAGTTTTTAGTTGCTCTTTTATTGACCTCCTTTACTCCCTTGGGTCTACCGTTCGAGCATTTCACTAAGTGCAGGTTCTCTATACGGTCGTCTAACACGTCACCGTTGATAGGCTTAACTTTCATACCCTCGGGAATAACGTTGCCGTGATAAAGCCACACGAACTCTCTGGCTGGAATTTGAACCTTTATGCCGCGATCACTATCTGTGAAACTGAACCTCCATCCGTACTTTGTTTTAAACCCTCTTCTTTCTCCTATTACGGTTCTGCTGGAGCTAAGGTTAGCAACTCCACCACAAATACCATCTTTAATATCCCAAGTTAAATTAGCTTTTGTTATCAAGTGACCATACTCGTTCACTTCGACATAGTTTTTTATGGCATCTAGCGTTTCTTTGTCCATTCCATATTCCTCCTATTTCTGTATGTCTACACCAAGACCATTTATACCTATGTAGATATATGGTCGCGTTGGAAAGCAACTAGGTCTTCAAATGCTATCTATTCTTCTTTTACTAATCTACATAGGGTGCAGGTTGTCATGGTGGGACATTGCCTGACTAATATTTTTTTGCCTAGCCCCGGAGTGCTTGTTCACTCTCTGTGACTTTCCGCCAGAACGGACTTGAGTTGACCACAGTCCAAATTTACAACTTATACAAAATATTCTTCTGACTATGAGACCTGTGCGACCATGCCTCATATATTATTATAGTCTCGAAATACGAAAAATACAAACAATTTCTACAAATCTCGCATAATTTGTTTGAAAAAAACCAGTTTCGCGTGTATAATACTATGTAGAGTAATTTATTCAACAAATGGAGGCTGAAGATGCCATGCAACAAACCAAACTGCTGTCGTGCGAAAGGCGTAGAGACAAAGCTACAAATGAAAGCCACTGCCGAGTTGCAGGAGCAAGTTGAAAAGGATTTACAGGAAACAGACGGATCAATTGCGGAACTTCTTGAAAAACAAGAAGACGGAGAAAACGAAGATGAAGATAAAGATACTGGAGCCGTGCCTTAGTGCGGCAAAGCAGGTAGGCGATGAAATTATACTAGAAAACGCCGCCCTTCAAAATACGAAACACCCGGATAGATTTTTATACGGAGAAAACCCCCTAGAGGCTTTATTGGAAGACTCTGAATTTTTCTTTTATAAAATTTCTTGTCACAATGACTCTCGATACCCAATGCAGTGTTGCGAAGAGCGTGGTATTGGGTATCTCAAGAACGGTCGTCTGATTCGCACGAGACTTATTGGCTGGATTAACACCATAAACGGCGAAACAAGTGTTGAATCGGAAGAATTCCACGACTTCTGTGAAGATGGCTACATAACTGTGGGTGAGTATGTGCCCACTATCCAGATTTGCCGCTCTTATGTCGGTGATGTTATCATCTCTAGCAATTGTGTTATAAAATTAGAACCAAACCAACATATATATTGTGATGAAAACGGTGAATTACAAACGGGAACCCCTAAAGAATTACACTCTTATATTAATAGTTTAGATAAGCCAGTGCCATTCACCCACGGAATAAACGTAAAACCGAGCAACAGACCGAAGAAATCGAAGATCGGCGACATTATATTCAACAAAAACTCGGCAAGACTAGAGTATTACGATGGATCTGTGTGGCTAGAAATAGGAACAGAGTAATGAAAATACCAAAAGGAATGACAGAGCAGCAGGTTATTGACCAAATCAACATTGTTGTTGATAGAATAGCCCCCAAATACACATTCTACGGATATGCTGTAGATGATATCAAACAAGAAAGTTTTATTATATGTATGGAGGCACTCAACCGTTACGATGAAAAACGGCCCCTCGAAAACTTCCTGAGTGTCAACCTAAGCAATCGACTCAAAAACTTCATACGAGACAATCATTTCGTCGGAGACGATAATCCCGAGCGACAGCGAGTGGTACAACCCGCACAGCTAGACTACGAGGACAATATAGTTGATGATCTTAGAAAATACGCTATAAGCTACGAACAGATCGAAGACCGCGACATGCAGATCATTATTGATCAACACTTGCCGGCCAGCATGAGAATGGACTATCTTAAAATGTTGAACGATCTATATATCACAAAACAAAGAAGAGAAGAAATAATAGATACCATTATACATATATTATATGAGTTTGGTTATTATGAATACCCTGAAGATATAGAACAAGATATATAATTTTCACCTTTCTATTAAAAAATTAAAACTGGAGTGTTAAAGTGCAATGAAAAAGGGAAGAATCTCAAAGAGAGAAGAAAGCTACATTCTTGAGAACATCGAGAAAGACCACAATATCGTGGCAAACGAGCTTTCCAGAGACCCCAAGTCACTTTTGGAGTTTATAAAGAAAAAGGTTGCAAAGGGCGACTTTCCAGAGCCAGCTTGGTTGGGCGGAAACATTGCAGAAGAAAAAGCAAAGTATGACCTAAAGGGCAGACCTTACTACGAAGAGCTTAAAGATCAATTCACGACGCACGAACTGAAACTTTTTGAGTACCACTGGACCAAGATCATCGCACAGTTTGGCGACGATGTTATCGCGACAGAAGAGATACAAGTTGTGGACCTTATCAAGCTAGAGCTGCTCATGAACCGCAGTCTCAAGTCGAACAAGGCGAACGTGGAGCAGATTACCGCTTTAGAGGCTCTGATAGCCGAGGAGAGGGCCGTTGACCCAGATCAGCAGCGTGGGGAGGAGATATTCAATATGGAGCGTCAGGTGGCGTCTCTGAGGGCCGCACAGGAATCTCTCAACAGAGACTATCGTGATCTTCAAGACAAGAAAAACAAGATGCTCAAAGACATGAAGGCGACACGTGAGCAACGAGTAAAAAGATTCGAAGACAGAAAAACAAGTTTCACTGGATGGATCTCTTATTTAGCGGCGAATCCAGAGGTAACAACTCAGTACGGATACGATCTTGAAAAAATGAAGATGGCTATGGAAGCTGAAAAAATCAGACTGTCTCAGTGGCATAAGTACCAAGACGGAGAAGTAGATCAACCATTCTTGACACCAGAAACGGTCAAGGATAATGAGGAATAATCAAACAAAAGGAAACAAATATGAAAAAAGCAATTATTTTTGGAGTAACAGGTCAAGACGGTTCGCATCTAGCGGATCTACTGCTTGACAAGGGTTATAAGGTTATTGGAGTTGCTAGACGTTCCAGTGTAGACTCAACTGAACGCATAATCCACGTCATGAGCAACCCCAATTTTCTGTTGGCCCTCGGAGATATTACAGATGTTAGCAATATCATCACGTTGTTCAAGGAACACGACGATGTAAACGAAGTTTATAATTTGGCCGCCCAAAGCCATGTAGGTGTTTCATTCAAACAGCCCGGATTTACTTGGGATGTAACAGGAAAAGGATGCTTGAATATACTTCAAAGCTTGGTCGATCTTGGACTCACACATGTTAAATTCTACCAAGCAAGCTCATCAGAAATGTTTGGAAAAAATTACGACGAAACAGAATCTGAAAAATACCAAAACGAAGAAACAAAATTCCTCCCACAATCACCATACGCTATCGCTAAATGTGCGGCACATTACATGGTTAGACTATACAGAGAAGGTTATGGCATTCACGCATCAGCCGGAATCTTATTTAACCACGAAGGACCGCGACGAGGCGAGACTTTCGTTACCCGGAAGATAACAAAATGGGTTGGTGATTTCATCAAATACAAAAAGTCAGTAAGAAAAGAATATACATTAAAGGTTATCGAAACAAAATTCGAAGAGGACAGGATTGTTTTCGAGTGTGCAAGCACAAAAGAACATTTAGGATCTTTCCCTAAGCTACGTCTAGGCAACTTAGAAGCATTTAGAGATTGGGGGTACGCTGGAGATTATGTGCAAGGCATGTGGATGATGTTGCAGCAGGAAACTCCTGATGATTACGTCGTCTGCACTGGCGAAACACATACGATTAAGGAATTCCTAGACGTAGCATTTAATCACGTTGACATTACTAACTGGAGCGACTATGTAGTACAAGATCCAAAGTTTTACAGGCCAGCAGAGGTTGACTATCTGCGTGGCTGTAACGAAAAAGCTAAGGAGAAACTGGGATGGAAACCCGAGACTAGTTTCAATGAACTTGTAGAAATGATGGTCGAACATGACTTACAACCATGAAAATATATGTTATAGAATTTGACATGTCATTGGTTTTACCTAGACTAAAGAGATTTAATTTAGGTCTTTTCAATTACACTTATCCAATCATCTTTATCGACGCAGACAATCCAGACGACGCTTGTTATCTGGCTTACTGTAAATTCTCAGAAACATTACTAAAACAAGACGAATCAACAGAGACTGCCCTTTTCATCAAGGACATTATCAACGATATCCGTATAAGAAAGGTTTTCTGTAAAGATGAAACGAAACTATGAATGTCCTGTTTATAAGGACTGGAGGATCAGGGTATACAAACGCGACAATTTTTGTTGCCAGATGCCCGGATGTAAAGCTAAAAGGAAGGGGTTACAGGCTCACCATATTCAAAAATGGTCATCTGCTTCGGCACTTAGGTACGAAGTGGATAACGGTATAACTTTATGCAGAAGATGTCACAAAGAAGTTACGGGTCAAGAACATTTATTTCAATCAATTTTTATGAAAATAGTGAGGGACAAAAAATGAAAAACTTTTTACTTATTTTAACTTTTCTTGTAGTAGGTGTTGCTTTATCATCAAAAGCTACAGCTCAATACTACCATTCTCATCAACACAACGGCATATGGCATCAGCACCCACATTCAGCTGCTCACTATCACGACTATTCAGGTACGATAACTTATTATCCTCCCGTTACGGTTTATCGTGGCACTGGCGTATGGAGTTATTCTCCGGGAGCTGTTGTTACACCACAGAGAAATGTTATTATTGGCGGAACTTTTGGTTATTGGCAGTATAGATCCTGTCAACCTTATACCTACTACTGGCCTTATCGTTGGAGGTAAAGATGCCAAAAAAAGCACCGGCTTACACAGTAATAAAAGACACCAGAGAGCAAGACGGGTATACTTTCGAAAAATTCGAAGGTAGATACACCTCTTGCAATGGTATGGTTATTCAAAAACTAGACACTGGAGACTACAGCCTCTTGGGTCTAGAAGACGAACTCTGCATTGAAAGAAAAGCAAGGGTTTCCGAGCTTGCTGGAAACTTAGGCAAAGATAAATACAGATTCTTGAGAGAGATTGAGAGAATGAAGGTTTTCCCTTTCAAGTTCCTAATTCTAGAGTTTTCACTAGAAGATCTCATAAAATTTCCAGTGGGAAGCGATGTTCCAGAATCAAGATGGAATTCGCTGAAGGTATCAAACAAGTATATGATTAAGATGTTGGTAGAGTTCCAGCTTTATGACGGTATACATGTCGTGTTTGCGGGAAACAAGAAAAACGCCAAGCTTATTATTAACAGTATTCTAAAAAGAGTTAATGAGCACTATACTGTCGGGAGGAAGAAATGAGTATAAAAATTGACACAATAACCGATATCAATCATTTCGGATTAGATGTTTCAAAAAGAGAACTATACCTACATAGCTTTGTTTCTTCTGATGAAGATGATGCCGGTGTGGATTTCAGAATAGTGCCTCAATTTATAAAAAACATTAGGCTGTTAGATTCAATATCTCACGACCCAATCTTGATTCACATGAACCTTTCTGGAGGTGATTGGTCTTGCGGTATGGCTATTTTCGATGCTATCGAATTGTGCAGATCTCATGTAACTGTAGTTGTTTACGGTCAAGCCGAGTCAATGTCTACGATTATACTACAGGCAGCAGACGCTAGAATAATGACACCTAGTGCTTGGTTTATGGTTCACTACGGATCTACAGCAGAATCCGGTCAATACCTCAATGTACAGAACGCTATCAAGTTAGACAGAAAAATCTGCGAAGATATGCTAGATATTTATGCAGATGTTTGCTTGAAAGGAGATTACTTCAAGGATAAGTATACAGAACCTACGCACGAGAAGGTAAAGAACTACCTAAAAAGAAAGTTTAAGGACGGTGACTGGTATCTTTCAGCAGAAGAAGCCGTTTACTACGGTTTTGCTGACGGCGTACTAAAAACCAAGAAGTATCCTAATTTAGATTGCTTAAAACTATGAGTAAACTCACACAAATTAATGAGGCGTGGCTAGGCATTCCAGACGTTTCAAACGAACAACTAATCAACCCATTCGATATTATTGACTGGGACAGCAGTGATGCACCACATAGATTAGTATGGTTAATGTCTAGACCAGAACATTTTTCATTTATATGTAAACATATATTCAATATTGACTTATTACCTTCACAATCATTATTTTTATGCGAGATGTGGAACCGAAAGTTTCCTATGCTGATCGCTAGTCGTGGTTTTGGTAAATCCTTTTCGCTATCCTTGTATGCGATGTTAAGGGCTTTGCTCATACCAGACAGAAAAGTAGTGGTTGTTGGTGCTGCGTTTCGTCAGTCTAAAGTTCTTTTTGAGTATATGGAGACAATTTGGAATAATGCTCCGGTCCTCAGAAGTATGTGTGATGCAAGTAGCGGCCCTAGACGAGATGTTGATAGATGTGTTATGCGTATCAACAAGTCTAGGGTCACCTGCTTACCTCTAGGTGACGGCACTAAGATTCGTGGTCAACGTGCTAACGATATTATTGGTGACGAATTTGCATCCATCCCTAGAGAAATTTTCGAAACAGTTGTTGCTGGTTTTGGTGCTGTTAGTTCCAACCCAGTAGAGAATGTAAAAATGCTCGCTGCTAGAAAAAAAGCAGAAGAATTAGGTATAGTATGGGAAGAAGAGCAGGCTGTCGGAAGCTCTGTTAAAAAACTAGACAACCAAATCGTATTATCCGGTACTGCTTATTATGATTTTAACCACTTTGCCGAATACTGGAAAAAGTGGAGAAGGATCATAAGAAGCTGCGGTAAACCAGCAAGACTCAGAGAAATATTTGGAGAAGATCCTCCACCAGAATTTAACTGGAGAGACTACTCTATTATCCGTGTTCCATACGAACTGCTACCAGAAGGCTTTATGGACGCCTCACAGGTCGCCAGATCGAAGGCAACTGTTCATGCCGGTGTATATCAGATGGAGTACGGAGCGTGCTTTACACGCGATTCTCAGGGCTTCTTCAAGCGGTCACTAATCGAGGCTTGTGTTACTACGGATCACGACACAGAATCAAAGAAAGTAATTAAAGATAAAGACGGAAATACAATATGTTTTACGGCTAAGTTAATGGGGGATACCAAAAAAAGATACGTGTTTGGTGTTGACCCCGCTTCTGAGGTTGATAATTTTAGTATTGTTGTTCTAGAGTTAAATTCAGACCACAGAAGAATCGTCCATTGCTGGACAACAAATCGCGAACAGCATAAAGACATGGTTAAGTCTGGTTTCTCTAAAGAGTCAGATTTCTATGCTTATTGCTCAAGAAAAATTAGAGATCTTATGAAGGTCTTTCCTTGTGCCCATATCGCGTTGGATAAGCAAGGTGGAGGCGTTGCCATTATGGAAAATTTACATGACCCTAACAAATTAGAAGAAGGAGAACAGTTAATCTGGGAGGTTATTGACGAGGACAAACCAAAAGACTCTGACGACGAACGTGGTTTACATATATTAGAATTATGTCAGTTTGCTAAATATGACTGGTTGTCAGAAGCTAATCACGGACTAAGAAAAGACCTAGAAGATAAAGCTATACTATTCCCAATGTTTGATGCTGTCTCGTTAGGTATATCTGCTGCCGAGGACGGCTTAAAAAGCAGAAATTACGACACTCTTGAGCAGTGCGTCATGGAGATCGAGGACATGAAGGACGAACTTACAATGATCCAGATCACACAGACAGCAGCCGGTAGAGACAAATGGGATACGCCAGAAACCGTTGTTGGAACTGGAAAGAAAGGCAAGTTAAGAAAAGATAGGTACTCTGCATTGATCATGGCTAATATGGCCGCTAGAATTATAGCCAGACAGCCGTCTCCGATTCTTCACGAGTTTTATGGAGGTTTTGCTACCGTTCAAAAAATAGAAAACCCAACAGGCAAGAATTACAATGGTCCAGCTTGGTTTACAGACGGTATGAACGGTGTTTACTGAATTTTCGTGTATAATACCATAACAGTCCAATTACAATCAGATTAAAGGGAATATGGTATGTCAGAACATAATAAATCGCTCATAACATACAATGACGGAGATGTGGCAGGAAGAGCTACGGCTTTCCAGCAATACGCAGAGGCTGGCGAATCATATGACGGAATAGCTCGTGCCCACCATAGAAGCTTTCTTGATTTAGAGCCTAACCGTAGTGTAAAACCATCATTCAGCTCTAATGACTACTATTCGTTTCGACCAGAGGAGGCTGTGCCTAAAAAGTCCAAACGAATTATCAAGATGAGCATGGATGCATATGATAAAGTTGGAATTATCCGCAATATCATTGATTTAATGGGCGACTTTGGAGCACAGGGTATTAATATTGTACACGAGAACAAAGGTGCAGAAAAGTTTATCAGGCAGTGGTGGAAAAAGGTATCGGGTAAAGAACGCTCAGAAAGATTCCTGAACAACTTATACAGAACTGGTAATGTTTTTGTATATAAAAGTTATGCTAATATTACGCCAGAAATTAAAAAATACATCAAATCACTTGCCGCTAAAGGCGAAGATGTGGTTCTTGAGATTCCAAGCATTCAAAAATCCCTAGTTCCTTGGCGATACAATTTCTTCAATCCTCTTTCTATAGAGATGAAAAACGCAGACGTAAATTTATTTCTAGGTCAACGTAACTATCAAGTAAGCACACACACATTCTTTGATAACTATAAAGATGAAGTTATCCCTTCTAATGTTCTAGAAACTCTTCCGCCAGACGTTCAGAAGGCTTATCGAGAAAAGAAACGCAAGATCACCCTAGATCCTGACAGGCTGTCAGTATTCTTCTACAAGAAGGATGATTGGCAGCAATGGGCACACCCAATGGTCTATGCAATCTTAGATGATATCATCATGCTTGAAAAGATGAAGCTCGCAGACCTTGCTGCTCTGGATGGTGCAATATCAAACATTCGCCTGTGGACATTAGGTGACCTAGATCACAAAATCCTTCCGACCAAAGAAGGCGTGACAAAACTAAGAAACATCCTAGCCAGCAATACTGGCGGTGGAACTATGGAGCTTGTATACGGACCTGAGTTAAAATTCACTGAAAGCAACTCACAGGTACACAAGTTTCTAGGATCTGAAAAATATCAAGCCGTTCTAAACAGCATTTATGCTGGCCTTGGTGTTCCCCCAACGCTTACAGGCATGGCCGGAAACGGCGGCGGCTTTACAAATAACTTTATTTCCTTAAAAACTATGGTCGAAAGGCTACAGTACGGAAGAGATCAACTTACAAAATTCTGGGAAAGCGAACTAGAATACGTAAGAAAGGCTATGGGTTTTGCTAAACCTTTCCATGTTGTATATGACCAAATGAGCCTATCCGACGAGGCTTCTGAGAAAAATCTCCTAATACAACTTGCTGATCGCGATATTATATCCCACGAAACCGTCCTTGAAAGATTCAAAGAGGTTCCAACCGTTGAGAAGGTTAGACTTCAGAGAGAAGATAAGCTACGAGACAAAGAAAAGCTGCCTGAAAAAGCGAGTCCATTCCATAACGCTAATCATAGCAAGGATATGGAAAAGATAGAAAAGCAGGGAGATATAAATACAAAACTGCAACAAAGTCGCGAGCAAAACAAGCCTAAGCAAGATAATCAAGGAAGACCAAGTAATATTATAGAAAATAGCAAAAGAAAGAAAAAGGTACAAACCCCAAAAACAAAGCCGGGAGTTGCAGAACTCATATTTTGGGCTACTTCAGCTTTCGAGTCCACTCAGCATATTAATAAAGGTTACCTTGAAATTAAAGGTAAGTCTAATGCTAGACAGTTAACAAAAGACGAGGCAAACGAGCTAGAAGATATTAAATTAGGTGCTTTTCTAGCACTAGAGCCCATGTGTGAATTAAATGACCAAAATCTACATAAAGCACTATCCTCAAATAACGTAATACCCAATGAATACAAGTATATTAAGGGCACTAGTGTTACTATTGAGAACTACAAAAAGATGATTATTGGTCTTTATGTTGAACAGTTTTTTAACGAAAATTAGCTTTTTTAGAAAAATATATTTTTTTCGTGTATAATTCTCTGAGGTGAAATTATGACCATAAAAGTTTATCAACGGGAAATCGAAGACGGCGTAGGCGAACTAGTCAAATCGACGGCTAGTATTGCTTACTGTACGGAAGCTGCTGTAAAAAAGGGCGATCTGGCGGTTGCTAAAGAAGTAATCGAAAACAAGGAAGTCCTTGAGAAAGTACTAGCAGAGAACAAGGATCAAATTGATCTTTATTATATAGAGTCCGTTCTCGTTTCGACGGGTTGGAACAAAAATGATGACGTTTTCGTTTCTGAGGCAACTTGGCAAGCGAGAAACACACCAGAGGATAAACAGTTTAATTACATGCACAATGAAGATGACATTATTGGTCATATCACTGGTAGCTATGTTTTAACTAAAGATGGAAAAGCTGTTGCAGATGACGATGAAAAACGTCCTGATGAATTCGATATTATCACTCAAGCCGTACTCTACAACAGTTGGACAGGGGAAGAAAACAGAGACCGCATGTCGAAAATCATTGCAGAGGTCGAAGAAGGCAAATGGTACGTTTCTATGGAATGTCTATTCGCTGGATTTGATTATGCTCTTATTGATGATAAGGGAGTTGCAAAGATTTTAGCAAGAGATGACGAATCTGCTTTCCTGACCAAGCATCTAAGATCTTACGGTGGAACGGGTGAATATGAAGGTTACAAGGTAGGTCGTGCTCTGAAGAACATTTCTTTTTCAGGTATTGGTTTGGTTAGCAAGCCAGCTAATCCCAGAAGTGTAATTCTTTCAGGCAAAAGCATGGCACAATTTAACGTAGAAGATAATTCTAAACTTACTATAGGAGAAATCGACATGTCCGATTTACTATCGACTCAGGTATCTGAGTTAAAGGCTGAGCTGGAAGCAGCTAAAGCCGAAAATCAAGCTATCAAGGCACAAATCGAAGAAGCAAAAGACAAAGAGTTCGCTTCTCAGGTTGCTGCTTTCGAAGCTTCCGCAGAAGAAAGCCAAGCTACGATTGATACGCTTAACGAAACCGTTAAGTCAACTCAAGCTCGTATCGCTGAACTTGAAGATGCACTTTCTACTTCCCAAACCGAATTGGCTGAAGCCATGAAGGACATGGAAGAAATGAAGAAGAAGGCCAAGATGGAGAAGCGTAAGGCTTCTTTGATCGAAGCTGGACTTGAAGAAGATGAAGTTGAAGAGTCGTTGGCTAACTTTGACGTTCTTGCTGATGAAGCATTTGAAGCAGTTGTTGCTTTGATGAAGAAGAAAGCAAAGAAAATGGAAAAGAAAGAAGACGAAGCTGAAGCTGCTATGCCTCCCGCTGTTAAAGAGGCTATTGAAAAGAAGAAGAAAGAAAAGGAAGAGAAAGAAGCCAAGGCTGATGAAGTCGAAGCAGAAATCACTCCAGAAGCTTTCGAAGAAGTAGAAACTTCCGAAGCAACGCTTGTTGTTGCCGATGAAGTGGATGAAATTTCACAAACCAGAGCATCGGTCGCTGACTGGTTCTCTAATCACGTACTCAACAAGTAAAACTCAAAGGAGATAATAATCATGGCTCTTAAAGCAGATAGATTCGAAGAATCGACAGACATTAGTTACTTCTACACAGCTGGAACCGCTACTCGCGGTGGAGTTGTTTGCTTGGACCTGCTCAGTGCTTCTGGTGCTGCTATGGATCAAGGCGAAAACACCGTATCGTACCAAGCTGCTGCTCCAACCGATGTTCCTGTCGGCATCTTGTTAAACGATGTTGTTAACAAAGACCTAACTCGCACCCACATGAACTGGTACAAAGACGAAGTTCAAAAAGGTGGCAAAGTTACGGTTATGACCCGTGGATACGTTCTGACCAGCAATGTTGACGGAACCCCTGCCCCCGGTGACTTGGCTTACGCTTCTGATTCGGTTGCTGGAAACATTTCCACGACTGCCGCTGACGCTGACGCCTCTGGTAATCTAGCTATTGGTCGTTTCATGTCCGCTAAGGACGCTGACGGCTACGCTAAAGTTCACGTCAATCTTCCCAACTTCGGTGCATAAGCCTAAACAATAAAAGGAGAAAATATAATGTCATACACAGAAAGACCTAGCGACGAATTCATCAGTCTTTACAAAAAGACAGGTGAAAATGATCAGAATGTGGCTTACGCTGCTCAACGTGAGTTTGCAAAAGCTCTTGAAACCCCACTTCGTAAAGGCGTTTTGATTGGAAATATCCGTGGTGATATCTTCGAAACAATCAACGTTGAACCCGGAAGCTCGACTGAGTATCCTTTGGATATGATTGCTCCCGGACTTGAAGGCGAGCACGTAGCTTACACCAACCCCGGTCATGGACGTATTCCTGAGCGTGCGGTTGAAAGTGACTACGTAACGATTCCAACCTACAGCATCACCTCTAGCATCGACTACTTGTTGCGTTATGCTCGTGAAGCTCGTTGGGACATCGCTGCTCGTGCAGCTCAAGTCATGGAAGCTGGCTTCGTTAAGAAGATGAACGATGACGCATGGCATACGCTTTTGGCTGCTGGTGTTGATCGTAACATCTTGGTTTACGATGGTGACGCCACTGCTGGAATGTTCACCAAGCGTTTGGTTTCTTTGATGCAAACCGTTATGCGTCGTAATGCTGGTGGCAACACCGGTTCTGCTAACCGTGGTCGCTTGACCGATCTTTACCTGTCTCCAGAGGCTCTGGAAGACGTGCGTAACTGGGGATTGGATCAAGTTTCTGACGCTACTCGTGAGAAGATCTACAACACTCCCGGCGAAGGCCCAGTCACCAACGTCTTTGGCGTTAACTTGCGTGACTTGGATGAGCTTGGAGAAGGTCAAGAGTACCAGAACTTCTTCACTGATGCACTTGGTGGTGCTGTAGAAGCCAGCGACTTGGAAATGGTTGTTGGTCTTGATCAAAGCACCTCTGACAGCTTCATCATGCCTATGAAGCAAGCTCTTCAGGTATTTGAAGATCCCACAATGCACCGTCAACAGCGTGTAGGTTACTACGGCTGGATGGAGCTTGGCTTTGGCGTTTTGGATAATCGTCGTATTATCCTTGGCTCCTTCTAAGCCTATTGTTTTCATATACAAGGGCCATTCCTCCTAGATTGGGGTTTGGCCCTTTTTTCGTGTATAATATGGTATAAATGCCGTTCAACCCATAGGAAACAAGGGAAAAAATACAATGACTGCACTATCAGATTATTTGGAGTCAGGGCTGCTCCACCACGTCTTCAGGGGAGATTCTTTCCCTAAGCCCGCAAATATCGCTATTGCTTTATGTAGCGGTGTGCCAGCGGATTCCCATACTGGGAACGCCAAGTCTCTACAGGGAACTGGAGAGCTTCCAGAACTGCCCTCTGGAGATGGTCTTGTAGATAATGGTTACAGGAGATACGATCTTGGAAATCCATCAACAAATGGTAACACTTCTTGGCTTTACGATCAGGACGATCATAACGCTGGGAGCGGCCTAATTAAAAATAACAGTACAATCGTTTTTGATACTGCCCTTCAGGATTGGGGTTGGGTGTCTGGAGTTGCTATTGTTGACTCTGGAGAATGGGGAACTGGAAATATGTTAATGTACGCTCAACTTAACAACCCCCGCATTATTTACCAAGGTGACTCTGTTAAGTTTGATCTATCTACCCTGAAAATCAAATTCAGCTAACAGGTAAAAAGATGATTCTAAGCAAACAAGATTATATTGCGTCTATAAATACGTTACTCCCAGACAATTCTACTCAGCAAATTTCTCCTTTAGATCTTAGAACAAGTTTAGTTAACCTAGTTGACTCTGTTGTTAATTTTATTGATGGGGACATATGTGCAGACAATTTTTGCACACCTGAGTCTAGAAATACTAGGGGTGGCGTTCTTGCGTTAAGCCAGCTAGATCTGGCTGGAAGAAGTGCTTATGATACTTCTGCTTATGGTTACGCATCACTAAAAAATAGCTACAATGGAGTTGAAAACACAGCTTTAGGCTCCTATTCTCTTAGCTGTAGTCTTTACGGAAGTAACAACACGGCTGTTGGCTTTAGCTCTTTAGTAGGAAAGGTTAATGGTAGTGGCAATATTGGTCTTGGTTCTTACGCCCTAGCAAATAACAAGCAGGGCGATTTTAATATCGCTATTGGTCATGGTGCTGGTCACTATATGATAAACGATAGCTATAAACTTGTGGTTGGATCTTACCCAATCGAAACAGAATCTTTATGCGACGAAAACGAAGACCCTATAACAACCGGCGTGGCACCTTTACTTTTTGGCGACTTAAATCCAAGCGACCATAGACTTGCTATAGGCACTAACTCTTTACATCCTTTTGGTATGCTGCAAGTATCTGGAGATGTTTCTCCCACATTAGACGAAGCCTTCAACTTAGGAAACGAGCATAGGTCTTGGAATAGCATAAATGAGATTGTTTACTTCTCTGGTGGTCTTGTCGGTGTTGGAGGACAGCCCTCTGGATTACCTCAAGGGTTAAGCCCTAGATCCAAGATGACTGTTCATGGAGACTTGCTTCCTAGCGAAAGTGGTAAGTTTGCTCTAGGTCATCCTGCACTACCTTGGGATGGTTATTTTAACGATATGGTAGTTAGCGGTCAATTACACGCAAACGACGTAGTATACAACAACATATCAGAATGTTTATATGAATGCAAGACCTTACACTTAGCAACTAGTGGGTTTTGCGATCCAGACGGTCTAGGTTTTCATAACTCCTCGGTTTGCGGTTTTCTAAGTGATCAATCTCTAGACGGTGCTGGATTCGAGGTACATTCTAGCGGTCATGACTACAGAAGAGACTACAGGTTTATATACCGATCTCCAGATCCAATCGTTGAGTGCCTAGACGATGACTCACCATTTAGTCGTGGAAGATGGCAGTCCAATATTTCTATGCAGATAGAAAGCGGTCGCCATCTACAAACAGATAGAATCATCAATAATAATGACGCACATACACTAGGCTTGATTCACCAAAGTGGTTGCATGGGTTACTTTGTTGAGCCGTTTGAAGAAAAAGGACAAAGAGCGATTATTGCTCAAGAGCCCCACGTAGATAATAAATATACAACCTTGAAAGATGTAAATATGATCTCTAGGTCCGGGGAAACTGTTGGCTTAGACGGAAACCCAGTTGGCTACGACTATTCTGTAATGTACGGAACAGTTGACTCAGGAGTTCAGGTCGCTCAAAAATTCAATAGTAGAATCAAATCCGCTTCAACCATAAAAGGTTTCAGCATCGTCTATCATGACGAAATAGACACATAAGGAAACAATAATGAGTAAAGATAGATTTTCCATCCATCAGGAAAGCGGTGGGCCTCTGACGCAAGAGGCTTTCACGATTATGCGTGATGGTGGCACAGTTGCTAATTCTGGATTAGTAGGCATCACCAATAAAGGTTATGCAGAAGGTGGAGAGCCTTTCTTACCAGAAACTATTTTCAACACGCAAGCTTCTGGGGATTCATATATCCGTTTCTCTAGCGGTCCTACCGGTGTTTATAATCTTAGGTCAACCAGTGCTATTAGTATTTTAGGAAACGGAAACACTAGAGCCTCTGGTATTCAGTTTACCTACTATCCGGACTGCGATGATGCAACCCTAGAACCATGCGTCGGAGAAGACTGTCCAGATCCGAACCCTACCTACAGAAAATACTCCCTAGAAACATGTGGAGACACACCTACTACTATATATGTATATAACAATACTAATCTAGCTGTTAATGTAAATGATGTTGTAAGTTATGAAGACGAAAACGGGAACACTGGCTGTGCCACGGTAAAAGGCTACACTTTAACAACTAGTTCAAAGTTCGGTCTTCTTACACAAAACTTCGGCCCTAACGGTTGCACTAGCTGCGAAGGTGGCGATCCAGATGAGACACCAATCCACTTTGCCGTCATATGTGGAACCAGCGATGTTGTGGCTCTAAGCAATACCAACAATTTTGATATAAGTTCAAATCCAGTTGTTAAGTTTGACGATCCAAATACCTCTTTGGTTGTTTGTGCTACATTGAATGGAAACTTTGGATATGGATCTGCTTACGCTAATATACAAGGTATAGCGACTGGAGGATGTGGTGATCCTGATTGTGGATCTTTGCCACCAGCTAATGTTAGGTATAGAGTGGAGCTTTGTGATGGCTTGGGAACTAGATACCTAGTTGATGATAATAGTGGTAATGATTACCCTTGGGATACTCAAGATGTTTATGTTTTAGTTGAGGGTCCAGACTTAGCCTCAACCTGTGCTAGAATTGAAGAAGAAACTACAGACACAGGCCCAGAAGACATCGTATCAATGACGCTTGGTGAGTTTTTCGGTAGCTGCGATTGCCAGTCTAGGCTCATTGATCGCTACTGGTTTCAATGCTGTGACGCTCCTTACGACACTTACGCTTGGACTGTTTTCAACACCGCTGATTTTGATCTAAGTTCTAAATGTGGAGAAAGCGTACAAGCAAAGTGGACATACGTAAGTAATGGTCAGAGCGGCCCTGATCAACCGGGATGGCCACCAAACGGGACTATACTAAATGGTGTACTTTCTAACAATCCTCATTCTTGCCCTCAAGCTTCTGAAGAATATGAGAGCTGGATGGAACTTAGAGCCATAACTTCCACCGAAGGTGATTGCGACAATCCTCCTGCAAACACATTCAGAAAATACACTATTGATCCATGTGATGAGGCTAGAGCATTAGATTATGTTACCGAAGATCAAGTCGCCAACCCTACTCCAAAAACAGGCGTTGTTAAGTACACAGTGGACGGTGGATCGACCGAAATATGTGGAACTATACTTTCTCATCAAGATAGCCAACCGGAGATAGCAAACACTAGCATTATAACTAGCTACGGAACCGGTTCAGATAAATGTGACTTATGTGAAGGTATTGTAGGGCCTAATAACAAGTACTACTTTGTTAACTATGTCACATGTTCTGCCGCTTGCGACGGTCCTAACGACGTGCCCTGTCAAGATTGCTGTGATTGGGACTCAGCGATGGTTCAAGCCCCTGATTGCGACCACGCAGATTTAATGAGCGGAGGTGCGGCAGGTAACAACTGGCACAAGTTCGATCTTAACGGTTTTGCAGACGGCGTGTATGGCTACATATGCAAGGCTTATGATGCACTACCAGAAGGCTACACTGTCGAAGGAACCATAGTATGCCCTCCTTCCCCGATGCAATCCCCAAGCACTCCCCACGGAGGAGACACAAATACTTGTTGGACACAATGTGTTTCCAGTTGTGGAGGTGTTTTAGGAGACGTACTTTGTAATGCACCAGCGGGTGGTGAAACTCCGACCGGAAGCCCCGGTTTTGGAGGTGGAGTCGGTGGCGGCTTCGGCTCAATGCCTGAACAAAGATACGGTACTTCGAATCCTAACGAGGGAGGAGACACTAGCGTCACTATAAATAGCAACGGAGATGACCAGATTGTTGCTGACATAGCCCTAGTAAGAGCTACCGGAACAGAAGGTTTTGATATGGGCCATCTTTCTTTCAGCGAGAGAGGCTACGTTGGAATTGGTTTAACAAGAACCAACAAAACCACAACCTTCATACCCAACGCTCCGCTTACAGTTAACTATGCTGGATACCAACATAGAGACAGCGGAACTATTTCCATGCGAGAGCAATCTACCTCTCCCAACTATAATGGTAATTATGGAAAAATTTATGTAAAAGAATTTACAGGATTAGGTGGCTCCCAAGCGTTATTCTTTAAAGATGATACTGGCGTGGAAACAAACCTATTACTCTCTACCGAGCTTCCAGACGATTCTTGTTGTGAGCTAATACAGGATTACGAAGGACCAAGCGGCATGGTCTTTGGAGATGTTCACGGAAACACTTACGCTGGATGGCACACTCCAGAATCTAGAGTTTCTACAGCTACGATTACAAAGAACACCCTGTTTGGGTGGGCGGCTGGTTACGACATGTCGAAAGGCAGCCCAGACTTTAACACTTTCGTTGGCTACACCGCTGGTAGTGGCGGGACTGTACTACAAAAGAACACAGTTCTTGGCTCAGAGTCGCTAGTTAACTACAACGAGGCCACATCTAGTGTCATCATTGGCTACGGAAATGTAAAAAGCTCAACTCCAGTATTTGCCCCGGTTGATCCAGAAGATGATATCTCACTACCAACATCCTGTATTATTATAGGTACAGAGCTGTTTGTAAACAATGATCCTCCTACTGGTATTCTAGCAATAGGTCATGGCATAACTCCTGTAGTCACTGGGCAAACCATTGGTAGCTCCAAAAACTTCTCTGTGAATGATGCAACCTTTATTGTTTCGACGGGCGACAACATTTTAAGCATTTCTTCAGATGCTCCGGGCCTAAGATACACTACAAAGATTGACGTAAGAGATGAAACCTCTACCGGCACAACAACAAAGAATGATCTAAAGTTTAATTTCTCTAACAGTGAAAATTTCACCAAGACATTGCTTCACCTTGAGCCTAATCAGGCACTAAGGCCAAATATACCTAGTTATACTGACCAAGGCTTCCAGTACGCTCAGTTAAATGGCGACTTTAGGCTTCAGGGTGCTATAAGATTCCAAGACGGTAGCTCCCTGTCTGGTGTTCCTAACTGGCTAGAAGATGGTCTCTATGCAACTTCTGGAACTAACTTTGTGGAGGAAGCAAACGGTCTCTGGAGCGTCCTTGATTTTTCAGAGCTTGGCCTAGCTGACGATGTAGTTCAAACAACGATTGACACAAGCAATACGTTCGTAGCTCTACAGCTTGACGGCACCAGCTCAAGTAATGTTGGCAAGATGTCGCTAGGTGGTCTATCTGACTACCTTACTGAAGCTGCTTCTCCTCTTGCAGAAAATTGCAATGTAATCATATCTAACGCTGGAAATGAAGCAAATATTGATGCTGCTGCAAATGCAAACAGTGTTATGATTGGCTGTGATGTTGCTACTTTTGCCACCGGATGGAAAAACTCTATAATAATTGGTACTGAGGCGGGCAAAAATGCTACTATTCCAAATCCAACCTTGGGCACATCTACCGCAAGTATATTCCTTGGTTATAGAGCTGGATACGAATCTGATGATGTAGATAACGGGATATTTATTGGTACTTCTGCTGGTAGAGATGCTGAAGCAGCTACAGACTCTATATTTGTTGGAGCTAGTGCTGGTCTTAGTAGCAACTATAATAACTCTATTGGTATAGGACAAAATGCACTAAGAGGAAGAAACGGGTCTGGTACTGGGAATATAGAGATTGTAACAAACTTATTAAACAATCAAAGGTTATTACATAACGCAGGTACGGTAAATAATAAATTAAATATACAAAATATTATTGCCGGAGACACGGCTGCTAGAAACCTCTCCATTGGTGATGCTAGACTAAGCCCTGAATCTCCCTTAGAAGTAAGAAGAGATGTTACTGTTCATGGTAGTAATCCTAACAACTTTATTCAGGCTTGGTATTGCGACGACAGTTTGGTTGGGGCGGTTGAGTGTGACGGAAGCCTAAGCGGATTTATGGTGGAGGGTATTCTGGACGGTAACCTTCAGCCAGCGGCTTCTATCTCGTCGCCATCCCCTGCTAATTTAAGTGTATACTATAATGGAAACCCAACGGGACAAACAGCTGTTATTATAAACAGAGACGCAAACTTCAGTGCCTCCCAAGGCGATTATATACTAGCCGTAAGGATGGGTGGAGAATATAGGCCCGTCACTAACAATACTGGTGGCGGTGCAGCCATACCATAATACAAATTGGAGTACAAATGTTTAAATTATCAGACAGAGTAAAAGAGTCAAGTATTACCACAGGCAGTGGCAATATTGTTCTCTCTGGTCCTTATGGCTCATTTCAATCTTTTGAGGACGGAATTGGCGACCTCAACACGACCTATTATGCAATAGAAAATGGCCTCCAGTGGGAAATTGGTCAGGGGACTTACTATGTCCGTGACAACGAGCTGTCCAGAGATATTGTATTCGATAGCTCCGCAGGTGGCAGTCTTATTTCGCTAACTGGAGTTTCTGTTGTTTTCTGCACTCTTCCAGCCGACAAAGCGTTAGTCATTGATGACGACGGAAGGGGAAGACTTGATGTCATAGACGCAACTAGCGGTATATTCCAAGAGCTTTTTTCAAAAAACTTGGATCTTTCTAATAACTTCACCGCTAGTGGGGATGGTTATTTTGGGGGAGATCTTCAGGTAGTTAGCGATGCTAACTTTGGCGGAGATCTAGTTGTAAGTGGAGATCTAACGACTGGTGGAGATATATTATCCAGCGGCTTCTTAACTCTGGTTAGAGAAAACTCAGCAGGTAATTTCTTTCATGCCTACAAAGACGACGGTGTTAACAGAACAGTATCGCTGCATGTAGACTCTAACGCAAACAACCCTTTATGGAAACTTGGCGTCAAAGCCGACCCCTCCAGTCAAAATACTCCCCCTCAATTAGCTTATGTCTATGGTAGATACTCAACCACCAATCCTATAATTGGAGTTCTTGCAGATAATAATAATTATCTACAGCTAGACCCATCCTTTGGTTTCACAGTTACTCACTCTGGAACTAGTATAATTTCAGCAAAAGATGCAGGCATTGAGATAACCCCTAAATTTAATGGTTACGGAATATCTGTAACCCCCAAGCCTTTGAGCCCAGAGAATATGCAGGAGTGGAGAAACAGCTCTGATTCAGCTTCTACTATAGTTGATAGCGGGGGAAGAATTGGAATCATGACCGGAGATTCTCAGCTAGGTTATGATTTAGTTGTTAATGGTAGCGGTGAAATGCCGGTCCTGCAACTTACAAGCGGTGTCTACTTTCCTGATGGCAGTTTCCAATTCAGGGCCGCAAGTGGCGATATAGTTGCTCTGAGCGGCTGGGTCACTGACTACATTGACGGTAATCACACCAACGAGGTTAGCGGCTGGGCTGACGCCACAATGCTTAACCGCGATGCAGCCCTGAGTGGTTATCTAGAGACCTATATTATAGAGGTTGCTGACTCTGGTTATCAAAACAACGTTGCTCTTAGTGGCTATCTAGAAGAATACATCCTAGAGGTTGCCGACTCAGGTCATCAAAACACAATAGCCGTAAGTGGTTGGGCAGACCAAACGATCACAAACACTGGGGTTGCAGTAAGTGGTTGGACAAGAAACATAACCTTCTTCACTGAGGATCTAACTGTTTCTTTACCTAACGGAAAAACATTTGGTAGGTACGAAACTGGAGAAACTATCCCGGCTTCCGGCAAGACGCCAAGAGAAGTTATTGAAATGGCTATTGTTGAACCAATCGCTCCAACAGTCAGCCTAACCTCCTCATCCTCCGTAGACTTTAATCAAACAGCGGTAAGTAATACGCTTAACTTTAGTCACACGATTAATAGTTTTGGAGCTACTGTAGCCACTGCATCTCTAGAGTTTAGAAGAGCAAATACTGGCTCTTGGACAGTTATCAGTTCTAGCACATCAACTCCATCTTCTTTTGTACACTCATTTACTGATACAGCCTACAATACAGATGTAATTAACTATAGATATGTTGTTACTGATACGGCTGGTGGAACCGCAACCGCCACTAAAGACATTCAACCAGACACATACTCCAACCCAACTATTTCGTTTAGTGTTGCTGGAGCTACTATTAGTTCTCCAGAGACTTGGAATTCTAGAGAAAAGGGCAATGTTTCTTCAACCTTGACATGTACTATCAACAGAAACGAAACCTACGTAGACTTACAAACTTACGAGATTGAGTACAGTTTAAACGGTGGAGCCTATCAGGTTATAGACAGTGGTAATATTGGTCCGGGCAACACGACCATAACGCCATTTGCCCATAATCCGGTCGCAGATAATACCGCAAACAATATGAGATACAGAGTAAAAGTAGTTGATCAATACCTTGACTCTATTGGCTCACAGAGTTATTCTTCTGTAAGACAGGTTAACTATAATTACATACTTTATTTTGGTTCAGAATCAGCGGCAGCTACTACATCTAACGATGTCAGAGGCTTGTCAAACAAGAGGTTCCCATCTGCTGGTGATACTTTTGATTTTAACACAGGCAACACACTTAGATTCTTCAACGTTGCCATTCCTGACGGTGAAACAATCTCATCTGTCATTGACTTGGATGCTCTTAACGCGAACATTACAAGTTCATACATAAACAATCCATTTAACGTGCAGGACTTTGGCGGTAACAATAAACTATATAATGTTTATACAATGGAAGTCGCGGTGCCGTACAGTTCTTCACATACTCATAGAATCACGAAGGGGTAACCGATGTCATTAGAATTACCTTTTGGTATAAAGCCAGTTAATCCAGTAGCGGTAGACTACTACTCCGGACCTTGGTCTGGTGCGTCTACACAGGAGGCTATCAATGCTGCCAATAGTGGTATCCCTGCTGCCGTAAGGTTTACAGGACTAACAGCAAATTTAGTCATTGCTGGAGAAGCCAAAAAGTATTGGTATGCTTCCGGGATCAGCGACTCTCATCTTGTTAATTTTGGTGATACATTATTCGATGGTAACGCATCCATCAGCGGCACGCCAAGCGGTGTTGCATTTTTTGGAGGCAATGGTCGGTTAACCGATGACGCCAATGCTTTTGCTTGGGATATTACGAATGACAAGTTACTAGTTGATACTATCAATGCTACAGGATCAACCCTTGACATTCAATTTGGCGGCAACACTGTCTTAAAAAATAACAGCAACTTTACTTACTATTATGGCGGAGCAGGCAATACATACATTTTACAGAGCAATAACTTTCTACGCCCACAGGGTGGTCTAGTTAATATTGATCTTGGCGGTGTGAGCCACCGCTGGGTGAATATTT
>Ga0208767_1000635_pt1 | contig 29114 bp, 30 predicted proteins | sample VirMetDEL_Mar_21_FD_184514 | JGI IMG/M metagenome (GOLD analysis project Ga0208767, IMG submission 184514) | Aqueous microbial communities from the Delaware River and Bay under freshwater to marine salinity gradient to study organic matter... | ecosystem: Environmental > Aquatic > Marine >... | reverse complement strand
TTATCATATTGAAAGACAAGAAGGATTTAATTTAGATAACCCATCAGAAATTCGTTATAGATATTCTCCAGATGGTTTAATTAACTCAAATTCTGGATTATATAGAGTTCCTGGTCAAGCATTTCAAGATGATCAAACTGGTATATATTTTGATAATTATGAAATGGCTCATTTTAGATTAATTGGTGATGTTAATTACTTACCTTATGGTAGATCTTATATTGAACCAGCTAGAAAATTATTTAAACAATATACGTTAATGGAAGATGCAATGTTGATTCATAGAATTGCTCGTGCTCCTGAAAAACGTATATTCTATATGAATGTTGGTTCTATCCCTCCTAATGAAATAGATGCATTTATGCAGAAAACTATTTCAAATATGAAACGTACCCCTTATGTAGATCCAAAATCAGGTGAGTATAATTTGAAATATAATATGCAAAACATGATGGAGGATTTTTATATCCCAATTCGTGGAAATGACACAACTACTAAAATTGATACTACTCCTGGTTTAGATTATGATGGTATACAAGATGTAGAATATTTAAGAGATAAATTATTTGCAGCTCTTAAAATTCCTAAAGCATTTTTAGGGTATGATGAAAATGTAGAAGGTAAAGCTACATTAGCAGCTGAAGATATAAGATTTGCTCGTACAATTGAACGTTTACAAAGAATTTTAGTTTCAGAACTTAATAAAATAGCACTTGTACATTTATATGCCCAAGGGTATAGAGATGAAGCATTAACTAATTTTGATTTATCAATGCAAACTCCTTCAATAATCTTTGAACAGGAGAAAATTGAATTGATGAAATCTAAAACAGAATTAGCCCAATCATTACTACAAGATAACATACTACCTTCAGATTGGATTTATGATAATATATTCCATTTATCAGAAGATCAGTATGATGAATATAGAGATTTAATGCGTGAAGATGCTAAACGTAAATTTAGATTAGCACAAATAGAAGCAGAAGGAAATGACCCAGTTGAAACTGGTAAATCATATGGTACACCTCATGATTTAGCTTCATTATATGGTAAAGGAAGAATGTATTCTGATCCTGGAAATGTACCTGATGGGTATGATACAGATTCGGATTTAGGTCGTCCTAAAGATGGAATTTCTAACCATGGTAAACAAGATAGTAATTTTGGAAAAGATCCATTAGGTGTTAAACGTATGAAAGATACTGATAAAAACGATTCAAGTGATAGTAGAACAGATACAAATAAATCTGGATTAAAACTTGAAAGCACTCAAACTACTTACCTAAAAAACCAAGATATATTTAAAAAAATGCATAAAAAACAATTGGTTTTTGAACATGATAAAGATAATTCTTCTCTTTTAGATGAAAAACAATTAAAGGAATAATAATTTTTACATATTTATAAATAAATATATTTTTGATGAAAATAAAACACTCCAAGACAAAAAACACAGGGATTCTTTTTGAATTATTGGTGCGTCAAATAACAGCAGACACATTGAAAGGTGGAGATTCTCCTGCAATCGATATATTAAAAGAATATTTCGTAAAAACTTCATTAGGTCGTGAGTATAAATTATATGAGTCTATATTAAAATCTAAGGTTTTAAATGAAGGAAGGGCAAATATGGTAATTACAACCATTTTAGAATCTTCTAGTAAATTTAATCGTACTACTTTAAGAAAACAAAAATATAACTTAATTAATGAAATAAAAAAACATTATAAATTAGATGTTTTCTTTGGTGCTAAAATAAAAAATTATAAAGAATTAGCTTCATTATATACCTTAATTGAGGGATATAATTCTAAAGAAGCTAGTAATTCTGATCAAATTATTTCTAACAAAATTACTTTATTAGAACATTTAACTAAACAAGAAGTTAATACTAAAGAAGTTAAAGAAGATGTTTTAAAAGAATTTCAAACTTATGATAAAGATTTAAGAATACTTACTTATAAAGTAATTCTAGAAAAATTTAATAGTAAATATGATAGCTTATCTTCAGAACAAAAACAAGTTCTTAAAGAATTTATCAATGCTGTAGATTCTACCCCAGGCTTAAGAAATTTTTATAATTCTAAAATAAATGAATTAAAATCTTTACTAAAAGAAGAAGTTAAAAAGATAAAAAATAAAGCTACTAAAATTAAAATTACTGAGGTTGCTAAATATTTAGTTGAATTATCTAAAACTACTAAAGTTGATAATAATAATTTAGTTGATTTGTTACAGTATTATGAACTAGTAAAAGAAATCAAAATCGCAAATGGCGTTTAAATATAAAATTAAAGAAGCACCTGCTCCTAATTTAGCTAAACAAGGTAACTATAAAATTGGGGATATTACTTATTCTAAAGATGGTAATACTAAATTTACAGTTGATTCTATAGATCCTGAATCGGGTCAAGTAGGATGGAAAGTAGTTGAATTACCTTCATTTGAAAAACTAAATGAAACGGCAGATGAGTTAGTTGCTACAGCTAAAAATGTTTATACTAAAACTAAAGATGATGAAAAGTTTAGAGAAATATACGAAGATGCTAGACTTATAAGAAATAAAATTAGAAGACATTTACGTAATGAATATCCAGATGAATATAAGAGAATGTCTATGCAAGAAGCTACTGGTATTGATGGTGATGTTGTAGATTTAAACCCACAAAATTTAACAAAACTTGGAAATTATGTTAAATTACCTCACCATTTTGCTGCAACTATATTAGACCTTGCAGATGAAATAATGGATAAAGAAGCTAAAACAATAGCATCCCAACCACAAGTAGCTGCAGCCTTAAGATTATTAAAAACAGCAGCTAAAAAAGCAATGACTGGAGAAAAAGAAGTTGAAGAAATGTCTACTTCTGGTGGAGCTGGAGCTTATTTAACACCATATGCATTTAGAAAAAAAGGTGCTAAAGCTGATGATGAAGCATATACCGAATTGGGATACACTTTAGCAAAAGAAGGTAAATTAGGAGATGGGGCAGATTTAGGTCCAGGACCTAAGGCAACAGAAGATGGAGTTAAAGATAATGCTTACGTAAAACAATTTAAATACCAATTAGTACCTAAAGATAAAAATGGAAATTATGTACAAAAGGGCAGTGGTTTAGAAGTAAAAAACCTTTTTTAATATGTATAAGTATACATTAGCAGAACAAGATGAAAAAGCATCTAAATATCAAGAAGAGCGTATAATGGCTTTTGATGAATTAGAAGCTAGATTAGATAACATAAAAAAATTATTGCGTCAAGCAAAAATAAAAACTATAAAAGTATATAGAGAACAACCAAATACTTTTGCTGTAGTAAAACCTACAGATATAATAGGCGATTATATAAAAGATATTGAAACATTATTAGAAAAATAAATTATGAAAAAAGCAGAAAAATTATTTAAAGATCTTCTAAATGAAAATTTAGGATACATTGATTTAAAACCCATTACTAAAATTGAATCTTCTCCTAAAACAGATTTTGAAAATAAATTTGCTGAATATTTAGCTGAAGAAACTAAAAAAGCTAAAGAAGATGAAGCAGTAAAAGCAGATTCTAAAAAAGTAGCTAAAACCGTTGAAGAAATTGAAGATCATAATTATGATTATAAAGATTTAAAAAATCTAAATAATCAAAATGGTCAAGAAATAATGAATGGTGTATATTTTGAAGCAAAACAATACCCAGAAAAAACAATTGAAGAAATAAAAGAAATTGTAGGTAAAAATTTAGCTAAAGATGGTCAGTATTATATGAAAAATGCTGCTTTTGGAGTTGAAGGATTAGGGTATGTAGAACAAAAAGTTGAAGAAAATACTGGTGAAGATTATGGTGGGAGTGGATACTCAGCTAAAGTTAAAGAAGTAGTAAAGGAATCATTAATGGGTGGAGTTGTTACTTCAGGTCATCCAAATTCTATATCATCTCAACAAGGAGCTGTTGTAAAACAAATGATGGAAGAAAATGATGAATTAGAAGAAAAAAAATATAAACAAGGATACGATGATAGAGAAGATGAATCTTTAGGTGACCGTACTGGTGCTGAAAAAGACAAAAAACAATCTATGAAAGATCGTAGAGATGATTCATATGGTAAATTTGGTAAAAGAGATGCTGAAGCTAAAGGTAAAGCTAAAGGCCCAGGAAAAAATAAAGTAAAAAAAGAATCATTAGATAATGATTTAGCTGAAATTGATAAACAAGCTCAAATAGTAGCTATGGAAGCTAAATTAGATAAATTAAGTGAAGTAATTGAAACTAAATCTAACCGTATTAATATGGTTACCGAAGATGATAATTTAGCTGAATTAATGGATAAAAAGAAGCTAAAACAAATGCAAAAAGAAGTTAAAATCTTAGAAAAAAGAAAAGCTAAGATGGAAAAAATTTACGAAAAATCTTGTGGTAAAAAATATAGAAAGGAAGATATAGTTGATGAAACTGTAGTTAATGGGGTTGATGTAGAAGAAGTAGCTTTAGAAAATGAATAGATCATTATTAATAGAAACAAATACTTTTAGAGTTAACCCTCTCCAATTAACAGAAAATGTTAATAAGGAGACGGGTAATCTAATGGTTGAAGGTGTTTTAGCTACGGCTGAAGTAAAAAATGGTAATGGTAGATATTATTCCAAAGAATTATGGGATAGAGAAATGGCTAAATATGATGAGCTAATTAAAGAAAGACGCTCAATGGGAGAATTAGACCACCCAGAATCATCAGTTATAAATTTACAAAATGTATCTCACTTAATATCTGATTATTGGTGGGACGGAGATAATGTAATGGGTAAAATAGAAATTTTACCTACCCCTGCAGGTAATATACTCAAAGAATTAGTAAAAGCGGGTGTAACTGTAGGTGTTTCATCTCGTGGTATGGGATCATTAGAACAAAATGGTAATGTAATGGAAGTACAAGATGATTTTGAATTACTATGTTGGGATTTTGTTTCAACACCATCCAATCCAGGTTCGTACATGCATACCTTAAATGAAGGAAAACAAACAGTTACTTACGATTATACAAACATAAATAATATTATACGAGAAATTCTTTGTTCTAAAGGTTCTTGTTCTATTTTTTAATTTTCCAAAATACTCATATACGTATAACCGTAATATGCCATTTCTTATATGGCATCGATAAACAAATTAATCCCTATTACGGTTCCTAATAACCGTATTTCACAAACTTAAATTTTGCGATTATGTCAAACAACAGAGATTTGCTCAAAGAAGCAATTGCTGATGCTAAAGCGGTAAAAGAAACTGCCATAGCAAATGCTAAAGCTGCTTTAGAAGAAGCATTTACTCCTCATTTGAAATCTATGTTAGCCGCTAAATTAGAAGAAATGGACAAAGAAGACGTTGACGAAGGATACGATAAGTATGAAGAAGACGACGTTAAAGAAGAAATTTCTACTGAATTAGATGAAGCTAAAAAGGAAGATAAAGAAGAAGTAAAAGAAGCTGAAGAAGTAGAAGAAGCTAAAAAAGAAGAGATTGACGAAGAAATCAGTCTTGAAGAATTACTTGCAGAACTTAATGAAGAAGAAGTAACCGAATCAGAAATCGAAGAAGGTAGTAGAGTCAAAGGTGAAAAAGGTGTTGGAAACGAAGACGGAGACAAAGATGACTCCGCAGTCGAAAAAGAAACCGAAAAAATGAGATTCAAAGAATCTGAAGACCTTGACGAAGCTAAAAAAGACGACAAAGATAAAGTTAAAGAATCTAAATCCGATGAACTATCTGAAAACGCTAGAACAGACGCTGAAGAAGAAGGCTACAAAGATGGCCTAAAAGACGAGAAAGAAGATCTTGAAGAAGATGCTCGTACTGATGCTGAAGAAGAAGGCTATAAAGATGGAGAAAAGGACGAAAAAGAAGACATGGAAGACGAGGAAATTGATCTCGAAGATATGTCAGAAGACGACCTAAAAGGATTCATTGAGGATGTAATTAAGGACATGGTAGAAGCTGGTGAATTGGAAGCTGGAGAAGAAATGGAAATGGATGACGAAGAGTCAGAAATGGACATAGATATCGAAGTTGAAGATGAAGTAGAAATACCAATGATGGAAGAAAAAGAAGAGTTAGAGGAAATGGATGAAGTTAGTTGGAATGATAAAAACAACCCTACAAGAGGAGCTAGTAAAGTAGATCTAGATCCTAAAAAGGTTGGACAATCAACAGCTGCTTATTCTATTAACGAAGAAGAAGTAACTAAAATGTTAGCTGAAGTTGAAGAACTTAAAAAAGAACTTACAGAAGTTAATCTTTTAAATGCTAAACTCCTTTACACTAACAAAATCTTTAAATCCAAAAACTTAAATGAAGCTAAAAAAGTTAAAGTGCTTAAAGCATTTGACAAAGCTTCAACAGTTAAGGAAGCAAAAGTAATTTTTGAAACATTAAATGAAGGAATGTCATCTAAAATGATAAAACCAACAATTAATGAAGTAAAAGGTAGCGCTTCAAAAGCTTCAGGAATGGCTCCTAAAGCAAAACAACCAATAGTTGAAAATGCTGCGTTTACACGTATGCAACAATTAGCTGGTATTATTAAAAATGAAAATTAATTTAACCCTTATTAAAACTTAAATCATGAGTTTACAAACTTTATTAGAAAGTGCAAACCCATATCACTCAGTACAAAGCGATGCCGCTAGATTGTCTGAAAAGTGGGAAAAAACAGGTTTGTTAGAAGGTATGAAAGGTGCTTCCAAAAATAACATGGGAATGATCCTTGAAAACCAAGCTAAACAACTTGTAGTAGAAAGTTCACAAACAGGTGGTGGTGTTAATTCGTCCGCGAATTTTACTGCTGGTGTAGGTGAGCAATGGGCTGGTGTAGCTCTTCCGTTAGTACGAAAAGTATTCGGACAGATCGCCGCTCAAGAATTCGTATCAGTACAGCCAATGAATTTACCTTCTGGTCTAGTATTTTATCTAGATTTCCAGTATGGAACTTCAAAAACTCCATTCAGTACAACTGAAGGATCAAATTCATTATATGGTAACGAAAGTGGACAGCCATTTGGAAATGCTGCTGATGGTGGTTTATATGGTGCTGGCCGATTTGGTTACTCTATAAACAACACATCTTCTGTATTTACTTCAGCTGCTACTGCATCTGCTGATTGGTCAGATTTTGACTATGATTCAGATTATTCTGCTTCTGCTGTAGCAGGTGAGTACGTAAAAATTTCTTTTGCTACTTCATCAATTAGCTATGCAGATTGGAAAGGTGTAAGAGGATTTAGAATCGCTTCAGCATCATTACTTACAAATGATGACAACTTACCAGCATTTACAAAAGTAAATGGTGTAAATGTTGAATTCCTAATTACAGGATCTTTATATGCAGCTGCAACAGGTGTTGCTGACTATACAATGACGTATCAATTACAACCAACTGATCAATACAGAGGTGACTTTGAAGATGGAAATGATGCTATCAATGATAACAACTCTCCAATTTCAATTCCAGAAATCAATGTACAGATGAAATCATCTGCTATCGTTGCTAAAACTAGAAAGCTAAAAGCTGTATGGACACCAGAATTTGCACAGGATTTAAATGCATATCATGCATTAGATGCTGAAGCTGAATTAACATCTATCTTAAGTGAGTACATTTCATTAGAAATTGACTTAGAAATTTTAGATATGTTAATGGAAAGCGCTGCTGCTGGAACTGAAACATGGTCAGCTGTAAATAACAGATCTATAACAGGTACTGGAAACGGTGCTATTTCAGATCTTGGATTTTACAATAGTCAAGGACAATGGTTCCAAACATTAGGAACTAAAATCCAAAAACTATCTAACATTATTCACCAAAGAACTCTTAGAGGTGGTGCTAACTTCTTAGTATGTTCTCCTTCTGTAGGTACTATCCTAGAATCTATTCCAGGATTTGCTGCTGACACAGATGGCGATGCTGCTAAAATGAACTATGCATTTGGTGTACAGAAAGTAGGTAGCTTAAATAGCAGACAAAAAGTTTACAAGAACCCATATATGAAAGAAAATCAAATCCTATTAGGATTTAGAGGATCTCAGTTCTTGGAAGCTGGTGCTGTATTTGCTCCATACATTCCGTTAATCATGACTCCATTAGTATATGACCCAGACACTTTCACACCAAGAAAAGGTCTATTAACTAGATATGCTAAGAAAATGGTTAGACCAGAATTTTATGGATTAATCAACGTAAATGGTTTAAATACTCTATAATTAGAGATTTAAATTAGTTTAATAAATTAACCCGGCCTTGTGCCGGGTTTTTTTATCCTTTTCATATGTATAACTAACAAACGTTACATGGGTATACTACTTATCTCATTATATTCTTATATTAAACTATACCCGTTTATTAACGTAATTTCACTGTTTGTCTTAACTATTTGTATAACCTATAATTTAAGAAATCTATGGCGTCTAAACCGCACACTGACGACGTTTATCGTCCGAAAAGAATTCCAAAAAACCCAATTAAGTTCAAACTCCAACTTAATGACGAACAAAAAGAAGCAAAAGCAGTTATACTTGAAAATACAATCACCTTATTAGCTGGTGGAGCTGGAAGTGGTAAAACACTTTTAGCATGTAATGTTGCATTAGATGGTCTTTTAAGAAGACAATATGACAAAATTATAATCACTCGACCTACAGTATCAAAAGAAGAAATAGGGTTTCTACCAGGTGATTTAAGAGAAAAAATGGATCCATGGGTTCAACCTATTTATCAAAATTTTTATCAATTATATGATAAAGTTAAAATTGAAAAACTTATTGAAGATGGTAAAATAGAAATTGTACCTGTATCATTTATGAGAGGTAGAACATTTTTAGATTCAATGATTATTGTTGATGAAGCTCAAAATGTTACTCACCAACAAATGGAAATGATAACTTCACGTATAGGTTTAAGAAGCAAAATGATGATATGTGGTGACCAATATCAAACAGACTTAAAGAAAAAATCAGAGTCTGGTTTTAAATTTCTTTATACAGCAGCAAGAAAAATTAAAAATTTAGAAGCCATAACATTATTTGCTAATCATAGAGACTCTATTGTAGAAGATTTATTACAATATTATCAAGAAGCCATAGATAAAGGAATATCAATAACAACATCAGGTTCATATATTTATAAACAGTAAGAACTAGCATCATATTTATAATAAAATAGAATTATGGCATTATGTACTCCTACGGGTTCATTAGAGGTATTTATAAGAGAAAGTATACTTTTACCTAATGGCAACGAAGAAATTGCAACTAACAGTATTAAAATTGAGGGTGTAAACCAATTAGTAAGAAGAATAGATACTATTTCTTCTAAATGGGAAGATACTGGTGTAGAAATTTTAAGATTTGTAGATGATGAAGCTTCTCAAGTAGCAGGTTCATTTGTTAGAGATACAGTTAAATATTTAAGATTTACTAATTTAGATTGTGATAATTATCTTTCTTTATATTTAATTCAAGCTAGTCCTGATTCATATTCACCTAATACTGATAATTTAGATTCAGGAGATGTAGGCATACTTAAAATTGATCCGGGTAAATCGGTAATGTTATCAAATGCACAATTTGAAAGTAGTAATTATTATGATTATGTAGTAGATGGATATGTTGATTTACAATATATTTCATCATTTGCGTCATTATATAGCATAAAAGCAAAAGCAAATAATAAAGATATAAGAATAGAATACCTTGTAGGTTCTTCTTAATATTTATAACAAAATAAATTTAATAAAAAATGGCATTAACGTATAGAACAGGTTCAGGTTCAAATCCAGGTAAGGGTTCAGCTTTAACTATCGAAGAATTAGATAATAACTTTAGACATTTTACTGGATCACATGCAGTAACTGGTTCATTAGTAGTATCAGGATCATTAGATGTAGTAAATTCAATTTCTGCATCGTCTTTAACTATAGATTATGATAATGTAGGTGGATATTCTTTATTTATTACAAGTTCTGATTCCCATCAAACTAAAGTATTAATTTCTAGTTTACCAACAACTGAACCTTTAGTAACTGGTTCATTATGGCTTTCAGGAAGTGGAGCAGGTAATGCTACAGGATCAGCTTATTTAATGGTATTTAATGGATAAAATTTTATCTTAAATAAAACAAAACTTAAGGCCTCAATTTGAGGTCTTTTTTTTCATATTTATAATAAAACTAAACAGAATATGAATATTCCAATTTATGATGGTAATCCAATTTGGAACCCAAACTCAACAGCTTTTGGATTTTATAATAATGATATTGAATTTCAAGACGATTGTGTTAAAGTAGCAAAATTTGTAACCACACGTTTAGGTTACCCTTTAATGGATGTTGAATTACAAACAGGATCTATATTTACTGCATTTGAAGAGGCGATTACAATGTATGGAAATGAGCTATATGCTTATTTAATTAGAGAAAATGTTTTAGATCTTACAGGATTACCTTATGAAAATGTAAATTTAAGTGAAGTTATAGTTACACCTAATTTTGATGCAATAATTAGATTATCTGAACAGTATGGAGAAGAAGCTGGAGTAGGAGGAAATATAGATTGGATAAAGGGTAATATTCCTTTAACTGGTAGTGTACAAGATTATGATGTTAAAAAATGGGCTAAAGAACAAGATCCCCCTATAACAGGTAGTTTAGAAATAAAAAGAATTTTTTATCAAGAACCTGTGCCTGCTTCTGCAAGAATGTTAAATCCATATGATGGGTTTGGATTTGGAGGAGTTGCTGCTGCTGGTTTAATGGGATTAGGTGGATTTGGTGGTGGATATGGATATTTAATGATGCCACTAAATTATGATTTACAAGTTATTCAAGCTATTGAAATGAATACTCAAGTTAGATTATCTAATTATAGTTTTGAAGTTCATAATAATGTTATTAGAATATTCCCAATTCCAAATCTTAATAATGGTAGTGATGGAGATGTAGGTAATCTTTGGTTTGAATATATTTTAAGAAATGATAGAGCAAATGCATCATTAATTTGTGCTGAAGATAAAATAACTAATGTTTCTAATATGCCATATCAAAACCCAGTTTATTCTTTAATTAATTCTGTAGGTAGACAATGGATATTTGAAATGACATTAGCTATTTGTAAAGAGATTTTAGGATACGTACGTGGTAAATATAGTACAGTTCCTATACCTAATGCTGAAATGACATTAAACCAAGCAGATTTATTAGGGGCAGCAACAGCAGAGAAAACAGCTTTACTAGAAAGATTAAGAGCATATTTTGATGAAAATTCACGTGCTTCTTTATTAGAAAGAAAAGTAAGAGAACAAGATGCAGTATTAAGAGAATTAGATCAAGTTCCACGAGTAATTTATATAGGATAATATGGCAATGTTTGCAAGACAGAGAGATGTATCTCTGGTTAGAACTATAAATAGAGAATTATTGGGTAATGTAATTACTCAACAAGCATCTTTCTATCAATTTAAACTTGAAGAAACAAAAGTTAACATATATGGAGAAGCTGCAGGAGAAAAATTCTATAATGGTCCTTTTATATTTAATTGTTTAATTAATAGACAAAATGAATCATTTCCTGAATCTGGAGAAGGAGTAAATTTTGCTCAAGGTATTTCATTTGCATTTTTAAGAGATGATTTGAAAGATGCTGATGTAGTTCCTGAAGTTGGTGATATTATTCTATACCAAGAAGGATATTATGGAGTACAAAGCACAGTATCTAACCAATATTGGTCAGGTAAAAACCCAGACTATCCAAATGATGTAAATCCATTAAACCCTGGGTTAGAAAAATTTGGTAGTAATTTTTCAATAATTGTTGATACGTATTACATACCAGCAGATAAAGTAGCTATTTCACCTTATAAAGAAAGATTTTAATGGCAGAATATAGAAAACCTATACCTAAGACACAACGCGAATTAAGTGAAGATCAACATCAAGCATTTGATCGTGAAAGAGGTAATCCTAATGCTCAAATTAATCCTAATGAAAATGAAACAGGGATTAATTTTAATAGATCAACTAAATTAAGTTTTAAAGGTGATAATACAAAACCCTTTTCAATTGGTATACAAGATTTAGATGAAGCTGTATTTTATTATTTTGAAAATGTTATCTCTCCCTTTGTATATCAAAATGGAGAAAGAAGAAATGTTCCTATTATTTATGGTTCTCCTGAAAGATGGAAATCATTCCAAAAAGATGGATATTATAGAGATAAAGCAGGTGCTGTAATGTTACCTATTATTGTAATTAAAAGAGATTCAATATCTAAAGATAGAACAGTTACTAATAAATTAGATGCTAATATGCCTAATTTATATGCGGCTTTTCAAAAATCATATAATCCAAAGAATTTTTATTCTAATTTTGCTGCAATAAATAATAAAATACCTACTAAAACTTTTCATGCTGTAACAGTTCCTGATTATGTAACATTAGAATACAGTGTTATAGTACAAACTTATTATATGGCTCAATTAAATAAAATAATTGAATCTGTAGAATACGCATCTGATGCTTACTGGGGTAATCCTGAAAGATTTAAATTTAGAGCTTTTATTGATAATTTTGCTACTCAAACAGAATTAACACAAGGACAAGACAGATTAGTAAAAGGAACATTTAATATTAGATTAAGAGGATATATAATACCTGAAGTATTACAAAAAGATATAATGTCACTTAAAAAATATAATTCTAAGTCAAAAGTTATTATAGGAGTAGAAGCAGTGTCTAACTCAGATATTTTTGATCCAAATGTTACAAAATTAAGTGATGGTAGAACAAGAAAAAAACGAGCAGTTGAAGGAAATGCGGCAAATGTAAACGATGTAGCTGCTGGTAGAGAATTAAAAAGTTAAAATAGCATGGCAAATAATATTAGATTTGTAGATTCGTTAAAAGTAGGAGCATACCGAACTGATGGTGGTGGTGCTGGAAGTTCAATTGATATTTTAAATAATGTTGATAATTATGTTCTTACAGCTACAGGGGCAAGTGGTTCTATTGAAGGAAATGCTGAATTAGTTTTTGATTCAACTAATTTAAGAATTGGTGGTAACCCTTCAGGAGAAGCTCGATTAGAGGTTACACATTTAGGAAGTGTAGATGATATAATGTTAATCAAAAACACAGATAATAATACAGGAATTAAAGTAACAAAAGAAGGTTTATTTGAACTTTTAGAATTTAGTTCATTACCAAGTGCTGAAGAAGGAGCATTTGCCTATAGTAATAATGATTTTTGGTTAGGAGTAGGACCTTAGTAATATTTATAATAAAATAAAATAATATAAGTACAGTATGGCAACTTGGAAAAAAGTATCAGTCTCGGGATCTAATGTATCTCAATTTATTAATGACGCAGGATACGTAACATCAACAACATCAAATCATGCTTTTTCAACAGCCTCTTTTAATGGGACTGAATTATTAGCAGGAGCAACTAATGGTAATTTAACATTCAGCTCAGGTTCAGGAGGTGGTTTAAATATTACTGCAGATGCAGGATCAGATCTATTATCTTTTAATTTAGATGCTGTACCAAATACATCATTACAAAATGACAGTCTTAGAATAGGTAATACATCAATCGCGTTAGGTACTACAGGATCAACAGTTGATGGTGTAGTGTTAACGGATGTAATAGCTACTGGTTCATTTAGTGGTTCCTTCACAGGTAACTTAAATGTTAATCTAGAAGATTTAACACCAGGAGATGGTTTAAGTGGTAGTGCTTATGATGGTAACATTGCTAGAACATTTACAGTAAATACTTCCTCACAACATATAATTTCAGGTTCAAGACAAGCAATATCTGTTCAAAATACTACAGGTGCTAGTGGGATTACTATGAATTATAACACAGCAGGTAGTGGTATAATAAGTAGTACAATATTAAATGATAATATAACCATAGGTGCTACAAATGTAGCATTAGGAGGCACAGCATTATCAATTGCTAACTTAAAATTAACTGATGCAGAAGCAACAGGTTCATTTAGTGGTTCATTTGTTGGTGATGGTTCAGGAATAACAGGAATTGCAAGTACACTTGATGTTAGTGGTTCTTCGGGTAATGGAACTATTGCTTTAAAAACACAAGATTTTAGTATATTAGGAACTGCAAATGAAATTGATACATCAATGGCTAATCAAACCCTAACTATTGGGATGCCAGATGATGTTACTATTGGACAAGATTTATCAGTAACAAGAGATCTTACAGTAGGAAGAAATGCAACTATTAGTGGAAATTTACACGTAGTAGGTACAGCAAGTTTCCAAAACACAACAAACTTAGATGTAGCAGATAGATTTATTAGAATGGCTTCTGGTTCAGATGCTGTAGGAGATGGTGGTATTGTTATACAACAAACCAGTCCAGCACAAGGTGAAGCATTTGCATATGATGCAGCTACAACAAGATGGAGTATGACTGGGTCATTTAACCCAGCAACTGAAGCATATACACCAGATGCCTTTGTATCTACTGTAGTAGTAGGTTCAGGTGGAACACAAGCTTCAAACGTAATATCTAAATATTCAAAAGCAGGAAATATTTTTACATCAGCTTCAGGAGATATTTGGATTTATTCATAGAAAATATTATATTTAGGTTAAAAGGGTTTTATGAGTTTTTCAGCTGGAAAAGTTAATATAGGTAAAGATATAGTAAAAGAATCAAAATCTTCTGATTCTAAAATAGAACTTACTGAAAAAGAAATAGAATTTCTTCTAGTTACTATTAAAAATAGCCTATTTAAAGGAGAATATGTAGAGACACTTTATAATTTAACTTTGAAATTGCAGAAACACTTTGTAAATTTAAAGTCAAAAAAATAATACATAATGGAAATATACTCTTTAGATAATCTTTCTTTAAGAGAAGTTAGAGCTCTACGTACAGCTTTAGATTCAATCCCTATTACAGGAATAGATGCAGGATTTATAGCTTTATTACAACATAAATTATCTTCTCAAACTCAATCGATTGAAAATCATATTAAAAAAGAAGAAGAAAAAAAACAGGAATCGTTTAAAGAAGTAGTGAAATCACCTTCAAAACAAGTCCGTGGGAAAAAAAATAATTAATATTTATAACTATATTATGGCCCCTCGGGGAAGTGGACTAGAATAAACTAGTAACCAACCTAATAAAGTAGATATGCCGAATTGGAAAAAAGTAATAGTTAGTGGTTCTAATGCTAACTTAAATAGTATTACAACAGATTCATCCTCCACTATAGCGGGGATTACTTTGACCTCAAATTTAGATGTAGGGTCAAATGATATTTTAGACATAAATAGCCAATCAGGTACAGCAGGACAAGTATTATCTTCATTAGGTAGTGGAAATGGTGTTGATTGGGTAAATGCAGATACAGGACCACAAGGAGCTACAGGTGCACAAGGAGCTACGGGTGCACAAGGAACTACAGGTGCACAAGGTATTACTGGTGCTCAAGGTACAACTGGAGCTCAAGGTATAACAGGTGCTCAAGGTATAACAGGTGCACAAGGATCAACTGGAGCTCAAGGAGAAACAGGAGCACAAGGTATAACAGGAGCACAAGGAGCAACCGGAACTCAAGGTATAACAGGAAATACTGGTCCAACTGGACCACAAGGTACTACGGGTGCACAGGGTATAACAGGTGCTCAAGGAGCAACTGGAGCTCAAGGAGCAACAGGAGCTCAAGGAGAAACAGGAGCTCAAGGTATTCAAGGTATACAAGGTATTACTGGAGCACAGGGTGAAACAGGTGCTCAAGGAGCAACTGGAGCTCAAGGAGAAACAGGAGCTCAAGGAGAAACAGGAGCTCAAGGAGAAACAGGAGCACAAGGTACAACAGGTGCAACTGGACCTCAGGGTGCAACTGGAATACAAGGATCAACTGGAGCTCAAGGTATTCAAGGTATTCAAGGTATACAAGGTATTACAGGTTCACAGGGTGCAACAGGTACACAAGGTGAAACAGGAGCACAAGGAGCACAAGGTATAGCTGGTGCAACAGGTCCCCAAGGTACTACAGGTGCACAAGGTATTCAAGGTATAACAGGAGCGCAAGGTATAACAGGTTCAACAGGTCCAACAGGACCACAAGGTGGACAAGGAACAACTGGAGCACAAGGTATTACAGGTAATACAGGTCCAACTGGACCACAGGGTACTCAGGGTACTCAGGGTATTCAAGGTATAACAGGTGCTCAAGGAGAAACAGGTGCAACAGGACCTCAAGGTGGACAAGGTACAACAGGAACACAAGGTACAACTGGTACAACAGGACCAACAGGCCCTCAGGGTACAACAGGAGCTCAAGGTATAACAGGTGCCCAAGGTATAACAGGAAATACAGGTCCAACAGGACCTCAAGGTACCCAAGGTATACAAGGTATAACAGGAGCACAGGGTGAAACAGGAACACAGGGTACAACAGGAGCTCAAGGTATAACAGGTAATACTGGACCTATAGGCCCAACAGGACCTCAAGGTGGACAAGGTACAACAGGAACACAAGGAACAACTGGTACAACAGGACCAACAGGTCCTCAAGGAGAAACAGGAGCTCAAGGAGCAACCGGAACCCAAGGTATAACAGGAAATACTGGTCCTACAGGACCTCAGGGTACAACAGGAACTCAAGGTATTACAGGAAATACTGGTCCAACTGGACCACAAGGTACTACGGGTGCTCAAGGTATAACAGGTAATACTGGACCTATAGGCCCAACAGGACCTCAAGGTACAACTGGAGCACAAGGTATTACAGGAAATACTGGACCAACAGGTCCAACAGGACCACAAGGAACTACAGGTGCTCAAGGTATAACTGGAGCTCAAGGTATAACAGGGAACACAGGTCCAACTGGACCACAAGGTGGACAAGGTACAACAGGTTCAACAGGACCTACAGGACCACAAGGTGCTACTGGAACACAAGGATCAACAGGTACTCAAGGAACATCAGGTTCAACAGGACCAACTGGACCTACAGGATCAACAGGACCTCAAGGTACAACTGGAGCACAAGGTATTACTGGAGCACAAGGTATTACTGGAACTCAAGGTATAACAGGAAACACAGGTCCAACAGGACCTCAAGGTACTCAAGGTATACAAGGTATAACAGGAACAGATGGTAACTTTGGAGGTGCTACATTTGATTATACTTTTAGTACTTCTACTACAGTTGGAAATCCAAATACTGGTAAAGTAAGATTAAATAATGCAACCCAAACATCTGCAACTATATCCTCAATTAGTGAAACGGATGATGATGGAAATTCTGTTCAATCATTTTTTGAAACAATAGATTCATCAACATCAGCTATAAAAGGTCATATGCGATTATCAGATAAAGATGATCCTTCTGATTTTATATTATTTGCTATTGATGAATTAGTTGACCAAGGGGCTTGGTGGCAATTTACAATAATATTTGAATCTCAGGGGGGTAATGCTTTAACAAATGGGGAAGATATTATAGCATCATTTGTAACAACAGGTGATAAAGGAGACCCAGGTGCTCAGGGTTCAACAGGAGCCCAAGGTATAACAGGATCAACAGGTCCCCAAGGTACAACAGGTGCAACAGGTCCTACTGGACCAACAGGTCCTCAAGGAACAACTGGAGCACAAGGTATAACTGGGGCACAAGGAGCAACAGGATCACAAGGTACAACTGGTACAACAGGACCAACAGGTCCTACAGGACCACAAGGAACTACAGGTACTCAAGGTATAACAGGATCAACAGGTCCCCAAGGTACAACTGGAACTACAGGTCCTACTGGACCACAAGGTACAACTGGAACTACAGGTCCTACAGGACCAACAGGACCACAAGGAACTACAGGTACTCAAGGTATAACAGGTAATACTGGACCTATAGGCCCAACAGGACCTCAAGGTACAACGGGAACTCAAGGTATTACTGGTTCAACAGGACCAACTGGACCAACAGGTTCAACTGGACCACAAGGTGGACAAGGTACAACAGGTTCAACAGGACCTACTGGACCACAAGGTGGACAAGGAACAACTGGAGCACAAGGTATTACTGGTTCAACAGGACCAACTGGACCTACAGGACCACAAGGAACAACTGGAACTCAGGGAACAACAGGTACAACGGGACCAACAGGACCAACTGGATCTACAGGACCTCAGGGAACTACAGGTACAACAGGACCAACTGGACCAACTGGACCACAAGGAACTACAGGTGCTCAAGGTACAACTGGAACACAAGGTATTACTGGTTCAACAGGACCAACTGGACCAACTGGATCAACAGGTCCTCAAGGTACAACTGGAACACAAGGAACAACTGGTACAACAGGACCAACAGGTCCTCAAGGAACTACAGGTACTCAAGGAACTACTGGTACAACAGGACCAACTGGACCAACAGGTCCTCAAGGTGAAACAGGAGCACAAGGAACTACAGGTTCAACCGGACCAACAGGTCCTACAGGACCACAAGGTACTACAGGTTCAACAGGACCAACTGGACCAACTGGGCCACAAGGAACTACAGGTGCTCAAGGTACAACTGGTACAACCGGACCAACTGGACCAACTGGATCAACAGGTCCTCAAGGTACTACAGGTTCAACAGGACCAACAGGTCCTACAGGACCACAAGGTACTACAGGTTCAACAGGAGGAGCAGGTCCTACAGGACCACAAGGTACAACTGGAGCAAATGGACCAACTGGACCAACAGGACCAGGATTTACATCCATTACAGGTGATACTAGTACAGATGCTGTATTAACTGCTAATGGTGCTAATGCTGCCGTAGGACAAAAGAATTTATTATGGGATGGAAATGATCTTTTAATTTCAGGTTCAGGAGGTACTATTTTAGATGTACAAGGATCTCAAGGTCAATTATTTTCAGTAACTGATGATTTAACAGGAACAGTATTTGCTGCATCTGATATATCAGGTGTTCCAATATTTCAAGTAAGTGGATCAGGATTATCAACATTTGATGGAGATGTATTATTTAATAATGGTATAAAAGATAAAGATGGAGATTTAGGAACTAGCGGACAAGTACTTTCATCAACTGGTACTCAATTAAATTGGGTAGCAAATACAGCAGGTCCAACAGGCCCAGCAGGACCAACAGGACCGCAAGGTACCACAGGTTCAACAGGTGGAGCAGGACCAACTGGACCACAAGGAACTACTGGTTCAACGGGTGGAGCAGGTCCTACAGGACCGCAAGGTACCACAGGTTCAACAGGTGGAGCAGGACCAACAGGACCTCAAGGTACAACGGGTTCAACTGGAGGAGCAGGACCAACAGGACCTCAAGGTACAACAGGATCAACAGGTGGAGCAGGACCAACAGGACCCCAAGGTACAACTGGTACAACAGGTCCTAATGGACCAACAGGACCACAAGGAACTACTGGTACAACAGGACCAACTGGACCAACAGGCCCAACAGGTAGTAGTGTTACAGGACCAACAGGACCAACAGGACCAGCAGGTGGGTTTACAACAAGTTCAAATGCACAAGTTAACTCTTTAGGAGTTGGAACAGCAGCTTCAGGTACAGCAGGTAATATTAGAGCAACTAATGATGTTGTAGCATATTATTCTTCAGATGAAAGATTAAAAGAAAATGTTGTAGTAATATCTGATGCTCTTAAAAAATTAGAATTAATTAGAGGGGTAGCATTTGATTGGATAGAAAAACCATTAATTCATTCTAATACAGGACATGATGTAGGAGTAATTGCACAAGAAATTGAAAAAATATTACCTGAAATAGTAGAAACAAGAGCTAATGGGTATAAAGCTGTTAAATATGATAAGATAGTAGCATTATTAATAGAAGCTATAAAAGATCTTAAAAAAGAAATTGATATTTTAAAAAATAAATAATATGGGGTTATATATTACAGGTTCAATAATTGATGCTTTTGAAGAAGAACATGAAAATTATTATGCAAGAATTGATAATTACTTTATAGATAAAGCTACAGGAAATCTTCAAATTAGAGTTGGAAATTATATTGATAAAACAGCAGCATCTAAAGCCTTTCCTATATATCAAGAAGATTATGGTGATAGCGATACTTATGGATACTTTCCAGCACCCGTTAGTACAGGAAGTTATTCTTGGGGGCTAGGAAATGATTTAATATACCCTTTAACACAAAGTGAAACTCTTACTGTTACTACTTATTCTCAATCATGGCAAGACCAATTAGTAGATTATATAGATTATGATGATGACGGTAACGAAATAACAGTTCAAAGAACAGAATCTATAGAAGTAATTACTACTGGGAGTGAACAACAAATTAAATCTAAAATTACATTGGGTAATATTACTGGAAGTTTATATGATTATTCATATGAAAAAGTAAAAGGTTTTTTTATTGGGATATATGGGATTAATAATGTACAAGACGATATTTAATTATGTATTTTGGATCACACGGAAATAATAATTTATGCTTAGCAGGACCCCAAACATCTCCTTCTGGATATCCAGATGCTGTAGGTTTAAATAGTGGTTGTTATAGAAAATGTAGTTTTTGGTGTACTGTTTGTAATACTAATCTTAATACATCACAATGCCGAATGGTATTTAGGGATTGTACTCCTTCATACTATGCAACTGCTTCTCAAACATGGGGGAATCTAAATCTTGGCTTTACTAGAAACTTAGCTAGACCACATGGGTTTAGTTTATTTAAAGGCAGTGGAGCTGCAGGAATCCTATCACTTTCAACATCAAACCCAGCATCTATTTTAGCTAATACTATTTATATGTACTCAAATACAGCTTTATCTAATTTTACTAATTATATAGGAATTGGATGTAAAATAGCTTATGGGTATGCGTTTGTAAATTGGAGAGCAAATTCAAGTAGTGGTGCTATAATGACAACTGTAAAAAATACAAATTTATATTTTAATAGTACTTATGGTGGGATAAATGCTAGAGATATAAGAAGTTGTTATGCTAGTTCTTTTTTAGCACCTTCATAAAAATTAACAGAATGAAATAAAATATTTTAAGGTTATATGGAAGTAATTTGGGTTTTAGAAAATGTTATTAAATCAAAAGATTTTTATAATCAATCACGAATTTTATTATTAGCAGCTTCAGTTTCATTATGGCGAAAGTACCACCCTAACCATAAAACTGTTTTTTATTGTGATAAAAGAACTTATGATGAATTAGAAAAATTAAATATTCTTAATTTATTTCATGAAGTTAGAAATTTATCTTACCCTGAAAAAATTGATAGGATAACATTTTGGTCTTCTTGTAAATCAAAAATTATAAGTAAAACAAAAATCCCTTTATGTGTAATTGATCATGATTTTCTTATATTTACAAATATAGATGAACATTTACAAGATAAAGTAATTTATAGTTATGATGAACCTATTGAAAATTGGTACCCTGAAAAATCAGATAAACATTTAAAAAAATTATCTACCCCAATTAAAATAGAATATGATCTTGCTTCTAATGTATCTTTACTATACCTTCCAGACCCTAAATTTGCTAATGAATATGCAACACAAGTATTACAAAACCATATAGAATTTACTAAAATGGATAGAGCTTGTGCAAGTTATATGATTGCTTCTGAACAGTTAATGTTAAAACAATGGTTAAATCAAAAAAATATACCTCATAAAACATTACATAAACACATTTATGACAATAATAAATTAAAATATTCTATGGTAAATCATCAATATGGAATTTGGAATATCCAAGAAGCATCATTATATTACAAACATTATGGAGTTACTGAAAAAAATATAAATGATAAAGAAAGAAATTTTTTAATAAGATGCATTTCAGCCGGTAAAATTATAAAAGGTAAAGAATTAAAAGAAAAATTAGACAATGAAGGCTATCCATGTTAATTGGACTAAACCCTATTTTGAAAAACATAGGCTAAGAGGACATGGTTTTGAATCTACAAAAAATTTAAAATCATCCACTTATACCCAATTAGATTATCAAATTTTATATACTATTTTATCTATTGTTAGTTGGAAAAAACATAATGGGCCTATCAAACTATATACTGACTCCATAGGAGCTGCTTTTTATCAAAGATTTGGTTTATTGGATTTATATGATGAAGTTGATATTAGATTTTTAAATAATTATTCTAAAACTAATATTGACCCTGCGTATTTTTGGACAAGCGGCAAAATAAAATGTTTAGCACATCAAACAGAACCTTTTGTTTTCTTAGACCAAGATATGATTATTGAAGAACCATTACCTGAATGGGTTAGAACAGGTGATTTAACTATAGCACATTGGGAAATAGGAAGAGGTTATTACTACTTTGATAGAGAAAAATGGGAAAGAGAAATTACTCATACTCCATGGATTGAAAACTATAATATAGATGACTGGTCTCCTAATACATCTTTTTTATGTTTTAATAATATGGATTTACTTAAAAAATACCATAAATGGCATAAACAATTAGTTAATATAGAATCACACCATTACATACCAGAGTGGTATTGGTTATTAACAGATCAAGGTATTTTAGGTCATATTATTAGAGAAAATGATTATAATGTAAATACACTAACCCAAAGAATATCATTATCACATCATAACACAATAGATAAAGCTACTAGATATAAAGGCAAAGCTGAAAAATGGTATAATATAATTGACCCAGATTATGATGTAATAAATGATCAACCAAAAGAAGTTGAATTTGAGCATGTTTGGTTAGATAAAATTAATACCCAAAATTTAAATACTCAAAAATGGTTTAATGAAATTGTAAATTTAGGATATGGTAAATATGTAGAAAATAAAATATTTAAAAAATATTGGGATGGATATAAAAATAATTAGATTTCTTTGGGGACATAGAAAAAATACTTTAGATGAAATTCCTAAATTTCCATTATATCCTAAAAATGAAATAGTATATGTTTGGGGGAAAGAAAATGAAAGTATTTTAAAAGAAAGAGGTTATAAAACAAGATATGTTGAAGAAGAAACATCTCCCTATGCTTATGATTTATTAGAATTAATTTATGAAAGAAAAGTAATTGCCCTAGATTTAGCATTAAAAGAATTTGGTGAAGTAATTTTATTAGATTGGGATTGTTATATTTTAAGACCCTTAAATGATAGTTTTTTAACTGAATTAAGAAAAAAACCTATACAAGTTCCTTTATATATTCAACATGAAGATTGTTATAATGCTTTATATGAAGTAATTCCTAAAGATCACCCATGGTTCCAGGATCCTAAGGAGCACACTCATTTAGAAAAACATTTAGATATAATTACTCGAGGTTTTTTAAAATGGCATTGGAAATGGGAAGAAGGTTTAGTTAGCCCCAATTTTGGTTTTGTTTATAGTAGAGATATAACTTTAGGTGAAAAATTAATTAAAATAGGAGTTGATAATAATATGGAGGGGTGTGTTGAAGAACATGCTATGTTTGTTTATGCTAATTGTAGTTTAGAGGAATATATTAAAAAATACCACCCAACATCACTATTAGGAGTCTCAGAAGAAGTAACTAAAGATAATACTAGAATAGGTAAAATACAAAATAAATTTAATAATTATATTAAAGATAATTTAAAAATGGATATATATTTTGAACACATATAAAATAAAAGTAATATCTCTTTTAAGGAGACTAGATAGAAGGTCAAAATTTTATAAACAATTTAAAGATTATAAATTTGAATTTGTTGATGCTCTAGATGGGCAAACATACAAATTAACTAAATTTGATAAAGAATTTATTAAAGGAAATGAATATAAAAAATATGATATTCATATTCCTTCTTTAGTGTGTGCTAACTATATGCATTTAAATTTAATAGATGAATGTTCTAAAGGAAATGTTCCGTTTATTATCTTTGAAGATGATACCGAAATAATAAAACCTATTGATTTTAAGTTTGAAAATATAGTAAAAAAAGATTTAGATGTGTTTTGGTTAATGCCTGATGAACCTTCAATATTAGCCTATATAATATGGCCCTCAGGTGCTAAAATATTAATTGATTATATTAATAAAGTTAAATTAGATAGAGGGTTAGATTGGAAATTTCATAGTATAAAAGGAAAAGGAAAATTACGTGAGGATCAACTAAATAATTCGTATTTTACCCAGACACCAGGTAGTAATTCAGATATTACAACAATAAAAAATTATGATATTTCATCCAACGGATAAAAAAAACATATTTAATTTAGCCCCTATACCAGTTTATAAAAGAGTATATGAAAACGATATTATAACTAATAGAGCTTATAATTTTGGTTTAAGTATATTAGATGCTGAACAGAGAAGAATGGGTCAAGAATTACCTGGGCAGTATGATAATGAAAGACAATCTAATTATGAAGTAAATTATGATAGACAAGATGAATGGGTAGAAAAACATGAATTACAGCCTATTGGAAGTAGATTTTACGTTAAACCTAATGATTTTTTAGAAGCAGAAAATTCAGATATAGATGTTATTAACAGGAGAATTAAAAATAGTTTTAAAGAATTAATAGCTACAACAAAAGAACCAATAATAACTGAAAGTTGGTTACAATATTATGAACCAACTGAAGGTAGAGGACATAATGCTCATAATCATAATAGATGGCATTTTAATGAAGAAAAACCAAATATGTACTCAGGTGGTTATTATTTAAGTGATGGTGAACCTATTAAAGACCATCCTTATAGTGGTGTATTTGCTTTTCATATTAGAGGAGAAAAACATTTTATTAGACCAAAAGCAGGAATGCTATTAATTTGGCCACATGATATTATACATTCAGTAGAACCATTTTATGGTAAAAAACATAGAGCAGTAATTAATTTTAATATACAAGTATGAATATAATATTTCAAGTTAAAGGAGGATTAGGAAAAGTAATAGCATCTACCGCAGTATTAGGGGGGTTAAAAAAAAGATACCCTTCTTCTAAAATTATTGTGGTTAGTGCGTATTCTGATGTTTTTTATAATAATCCTCATGTTTATAAAACTTATGATTTTAGTCAAATTAAAGGGATTTATTCTAAGTACATTCATAATCAAGAACATAAAATTTTTATACAAGATCCTTATGAACATCCTTCCCATTTTGAACAAGAAAATCATATAATAAAAACATGGTTTGAATTGTTTAATTTAGAATATAGTAGAAATACCCCCGAAATTTATCTTAATAATAGTGAATTAGAATTTTATGAAGCTTCATTTAATTCTTCATCTCTTCCTATACTTGCCTTACATAGTAATGGAGGTTCATCTGAACAAAATTCCCAATATTCATGGCCTAGAGATATTCCATATGATAATGTATTAGATATAATCGATGAATTTAAATCAACCCATACTATAGTTCATATTAAACACCCTAACCAAGCAACATATCCAAATACTGTTCCTATGACTGATAATTTTAGATCTGTAGCAGGATTATTATTAATGGCTGATAAAAGACTATTAATAGATTCATTTGCTCAACACTTATGTGCTGCTTTAGGTATACCTGCTACAGTATGCTGGGGTGTAACTAAACCTGAGGTTTTTGGGTATGAAAGACATGATAATATTTTAGCAAATCCATTCACAAAAACACCAGATTATCAGGATTCAGCATATAATAATTTTGATTTTTATGAAAAAATGCATAAAGTACCTTACAATAGTTTAAAAGATATATTTGATAGTAAAAAAATAATTAATTCCCTTAATAAATAGATATGTTTAACAGTTATAATTTTAACCAAAAAGAAAATGATGCCCAAAACTATTATTATTATAGTGAAGGATTTTCTAAAACAGAACTTAAAAAAATAGATAAAGGAATAAAAAAATTATCCCTTAATAAAGCAAACACTGCTGGTGGGAATAATAAAGATGATATTAGATCTTCTAAAGTTAGATGGATTCCCCAAGATACAGAATGGTTATGGTTATATAAAAAGTTAGCAGGATATATTTCAACAGCAAATGAAACACTATGGAATTTTGATTTACACCACATTCCAGAGCAAATTCAATTTACAGAATATTATGCTACAGAAAATGGTCATTATACTTGGCACCAGGATATAGGACCAGGTATTTTATCTAAAAGAAAAATTTCTATTACAGTTCAATTATCGGGGCAAGATGAATATGAAGGTGGAGATTTAGAAATGTGGGGTGGGGGTAATAATGTAACAACTGCTTATAGAGGAGCAGGTTCAGTTTTTATTTTTCCTTCATATATGATGCACAGAGTAACCCCAGTAACAAAAGGTGTTAGAAAATCATTTGTATTATGGGTAGGAGGATCTCATTATAGATAATATGTTAAAGAATTTAGCTCAACTTTCAATAAAAAAAGGAGGAAAATTATCTCCTTTATTAATTCCCTCTGAATTAACCAATGGGAATGGGTTATGTAATGCCTCTATTTTTGTTGATGATAATGGGGATATATTATGTAATATAAGACACGTACATTATACATTATACCATAGTACTATAAATCAAAAATTTAATTCTGGGTGGGGCTGTTTAGCTTATTTAAATCCTGAAGATGATTGTAAATTAATAACTGGTAATTATCTTTGTAAATTAGATCCTAAAACTTTATATGTAAAAGATCATAGTTTAATAAATACTTCTAAACATGATATAAAACCTATTTGGGAATTCATAGGACTAGAAGATGGTAGAATTTTTAGGTGGGAAAACAAATTATATATTTGTGGTGTTAGAAGAGATACAAAACCTAATGGTGAAGGTAGAATGGAGCTATGTGAAATCCAATACATAGATGGTCAATATAAAGAAGTTAGTAGAGACAGAATAAACCCTCCAGAATTTACCCATTTAGAAAAAAATTGGATGCCGGTTTTAGATAAACCTTATCATTTTGTGAATTGGTCTAATCCAACATCTGTTTATAAAGTAGATCATACTAATAAAACTAAAGGGGAGGTAGAAACAGGAACTATAAGCATTATCCCAAGTAAACAAGTAGTACAAAAACAAGAAAAAATAACAGTTAAAAATACTACTAATAATAAATTAAATTCTCCTTTAAATTTAAGAGGTGGTTCTCAAATAATTACATTAGGAAAATACTATGTTTGTTGTGTTCATGAAACTTATTGGTGGCATAATGATAACAATTGGAAAGATGCTGCTTATAACCATAGATTTATATTTTGGGATAAAGATTGGAATTATGTAAAAATCTCAGAAGCATTTAAATTTATGGATGGACAAATTGAATTTTGTTGTGGTTTAGCAGAACAGGGAGATAATCTTTTACTTAGTTTTGGGTTTGTTGATAATGCCGCTTATATATTAAAAATGCCAAAATCTGTTTTAGATGATTTAGATTATATAACTGAATTTGAAAATGAGTAAAGAAAAAAATATACAACTTCATTTAAATAAATATATTTTGGATCCAAAAAACCCAAAATTAAATTATTTATTAGGATATGAATATGAAAAATTAAATCAATTTGCTAGCGCCCATACTTATTATTTAAGGTGTGCTGAACTAACTAATGATAAAGATTTGGAATATGAATGTTTATTAAAAACTTGGTCTACTTTACATAATCAAGGAAGAAGAATATGGTATGAAAAACAACAATTAAAATTAGCTATAACTCACTCACCTACACGTCCTGAGGCTTATTATTTTTTAAGTGTACTTTATAGTAATAAAGAAGAATGGAAAGATTCTTTAATGTATGCTACTTTAGGACTAAATTTCTCTAAAAATAATACTAAAACCCTAACTAATATTGGGTATAAAGGAAAAATAGGATTATTAGTCCAAGAAGCATTTACTATATGGTATACAGGACAAAGAAATAAAGCTATAGAATTATGGGTTAAACTACTTAATAACCCAGATATTACCCCTGAATTTAAAAAATTAACAATAGATAATTTAAAAAACTTTAATTACTTTAAAACATTAAGTTTTGAAGAAATGAAAACTAAATAATGTCTTTTTTAATCTTTTAAAAAAAAATGTATATTTATTAACGAAATAATTAAATTATGGAAGTCCAAAAGTTGTCAAAAGAAGAAGTTGCAGAATTAAAAGAAATTCAAAACAAAGGAAATCAAATTTCATATTCATTAGGTCAAATTCATGTTGCAAAGTATGGTTTAGAAAAGAAAACAGAAAACCTAACAAACCAACTAGATGATCTACAGAAAAAAGAAAATGAGTTAGCAAATAAGTTAACAGAGAAATATGGAGAAGGAAATATTGATTTAGAAAAAGAAGAATTTACTAAAACAAATTAGTTTTTTGAAAAGGATTTTAATATTTATAATAAAATAATATAAAAATAACATATTGAAATGGCAGAAACTTTATTATCTCCCGGTGTACTAGCAAGAGAAAATGATCAATCCCAAGTTACTTCGGGACCACAATCTATTGGTGCGGCAATTATTGGCCCAACAGCATTAGGACCCGTAAATATTCCTACTATAGTTACATCTTATAGTGAATATAAAACTTTATTCGATGCAACTATAATGAGTGGTTCTAACACTTACTCATTTTTAACTTCAATTGCGGTAAATAATTACTTCCAAAATGGAGGTTTATCAATGTTAGTAACTCGTGTAGTTACTGGATCTTTTAGCCCAGCAACAAGTTCAGCGATGACTGCTTTAGGTGTAGCTGATGATCCAACAAAATTATTATCTCCATTTATTCTAGAAACTCTTTCAGAAGGAGAATTAATGAATAATGATGAAGGTGCTGATACTGAAATTTCTGGTGGAGCAATGCTATCTGGATCTCAATATAATATAAGATGGGAAATTCCACAAGTAAACTCAGCTTCAGGACAATTTAGTTTAATAATCCGTAGAGGTGATGATAGAACAGCACAAAAAACTGTTTTAGAACAATATAATAATTTATCATTAGATCCACAATCTTCAAATTATATTTCTAAAGTAATTGGGGATATAGATTATTCATTAGCACAAGATGGAACAGATTATTTTGTACAAGAATCAGGATCATATAATAA
>Ga0208767_1000632_pt1 | contig 29145 bp, 38 predicted proteins | sample VirMetDEL_Mar_21_FD_184514 | JGI IMG/M metagenome (GOLD analysis project Ga0208767, IMG submission 184514) | Aqueous microbial communities from the Delaware River and Bay under freshwater to marine salinity gradient to study organic matter... | ecosystem: Environmental > Aquatic > Marine >... | reverse complement strand
GAAAACGGAACCGCAAGATTTTTCTTATCTACACTTAACGGCTCTAACGGTTTGGCTTTTGTTAATGGCGACGGTGTTTCAGAACGCATGCGCATAGATTCCAGCGGCAACTTGCTGGTGGGGAAGACTACAACTGCCATTGAAACCGTTGGTATTAATTTGTTCGGCACAGGAAGAATTCTAGCGACAGCGGATGGAGATGATGTTGTAGTATTAAATCGCAAAAATTCGGACGGCGACATTGCAGTATTTAAAAAAGATTCCAGCACCACAGTCGGGTCGATTGGTACTTTATCGTCAAAAATCCATGTTGGCTCAGGCGATACATCTTTATTCTTTGACTCTTTAAGAGATGCCTTAGTACCGCACAATGGGTCTACAAATGCGGCGCGAGATGCAGCCATCGACTTAGGAAGAGATGTTGTCCGCTTCAAAGACCTCCACCTGTCAGGCAGTGTTTTAGCAGGGAGTCCTTTGCTGATTGGAATCAGCTCTGCGGCAGGGGTAGATGGTAGTGCGTCTGATGCAAATAGCGCAGAGGTTGGTAGTGGCTACATAAACCTAAATCGTGATGACCTAGCTCACGCTACACAAATACAGTTTGGTAAAAATGGAGCTGTCGCAGGAAGAATCCACACAGATGATAGGCTTTCAATCGGAACAGGTTCGACTGGGATATATTTTTACAATACTGGAAATTCCGTTCTACCTTTTGATAATTCTGCGGCTACCCCCGCATCAAGAGATGCCGCTATTGATTTAGGGAGTTCAGGCGCCCGCTTCAAAGACCTCTACCTATCAGGCGGTGTGCAAAATATTACGGCTAGTGGAGTCGCTACCGGCACACTGATCAGCGCAATTTCTGGAGTAACTAACGGATTTCAAATCTCTGCCAATACTAGCAATGAGATGACTTACGACTTCAACACTGGTGCCGGGCTGAAAATGAGGCTGACAAATGATGGCAACTTGCTGGTAGGTCTTACAAGCATTTCTGATGCTACTAGCAGATCATACGGCAACGCTTTTTCAGGCACTAGCTCTAATCCAAACTGGAAAAGTTGGGGAAGCGGTTCACATACTCATGCACAGTTTAGGAATGGAACGTCTGTAGTAGGAAGCATAACAAGTACATCGTCAGCTACAGCCTACAACACTTCATCAGACCAACGCCTCAAGGAAAACATCGTAGACGCACCTTCTGCTTCTGACGACATTGACGCTATCCAAGTGCGTTCGTTTGACTGGAAAGCTGACGGGTCACATCAGAAGTACGGCATGGTTGCACAAGAGTTGCAGAGCGTTGCACCTGAAGCTGTGTCTGGCGATGCTGACTCAGAAGAAATGATGGGCGTTGACTACAGCAAACTAGTTCCAATGATGCTCAAAGAAATCCAAAGCCTACGCGCAAGAGTCGCACAACTAGAATCTTAACAGGAGACAAACATGACAACTTGGACAATCTCAACTTTAGAACGTGAGTTATCTGACGGTGGCGTAATCGTCGCACACTGGCGAGCTACTGCGGTAGACGGTGACTTCTCTGCTTCAAACTACGGCACTGTAGGCTTTACACCAGACCCTTCTGCATCAGGCTTCATTGCTTACGACAGTCTGACTGAAGCTGACGTAATAGGCTGGGTACAAGCAGAGCTAGATCAAGACGCTATTGAGGCTTCACTGGCTGCAAGGATTGAAGCAGACAAGAACCCAACTCAGGCAGCAGGAGTACCATGGTAATGGATTTAATGGAAATTGTAACAACCTTAACAACTATTGTAACTGTAGCATCTCTTATAGCTGCTACCACACCAACACCTAAAGACGATGAGTGGATTGCAAAACTATATAAATTTATAGATTTGTTAGCTATTAACATTGGAAAGGCTAAACAGTAATGCAGGAGGAAACTAAAGCAGTAATAGACGCAGTAGCTATCGGTGGCACCGTTGGGACGTTAGCTGGTTGGCTACCGCCTCTAGCTGCTTTAGCGACCATTGTATGGACTTGTATTAGAATTTGGGAAACTCCCACCGTAAGAAACCTTTTTAAAAAAGATGAAGAGTAAGCATTATGGGTAAAAAAAATAGGAACACTAATAAGGCTTTAAAGGCTTTGAAAAGGAAAAGAGCTGCTTTTACAAAAGGTGGGACTCGTTACCTTAAAAATTCTGGTGGTGGTTTTGATCAAAATCCAAAAGATACTGATGGTGATGGTGTCGCAGATCAGTATGATTCCGACCCAAATAATCCTGATGTCCCTGTTAAGACATCTCCTGATCCTGTTTCTGTTATGGACCCGGCTGCTGGTAAGCTTGTAGAAACTCCGACGGATCTTCCAAGCATCGAAGTTCAAAAGCCAGAGGTTGCTAAAGCTGGTGTAGAAATATCTATGGATTATAGAGGTATGGCCGAAGCCGCTGCAGGAAAAGCAGGTAAAGGCGCTACTGTACGCTGGGCAGAAGATAAAAACTCTTTTATTTATCAGCCTCGCGGAGCAAAACCTCAGTATTTAACTCCGCGTGAAGTTGAAAACTTATTTAAAGTTTCTGAAGAAGATTTTAAAAAAGCTGAAAAGTCTATTACAACTAAAGACGAAGATATTGAAGCTCTTGAAACAGAAGGTAAAGATATAAGCACAGAAGATAGAACTGTTACTGCTACAGATGTTTCGAGTACAGGCGCAGGAGAGGCTAAACAAGCTGAAGAAGCTCCTTTTGGTTATGATGCTCAGAATGTCGCTAGGGCCTTTGCAGAAAAAACAGGTCTTAAATATAAAGTCGGTAGCGATGGTAAAATTAGATTTCAAGATGGTCGAGGTAATACATTTACAAGAAGCCCTGAAGACTTAATAGACGAGTTTGAGTTAGAAGGAGACTTCGGAGCCTCAGGAGAAGCTGCTAAAGTAGATGCAGCTACTGTGGGCGAAGACAAGGTTACTGTTGATGCAGCTACTAGAGATAAAGAAGAAAAAGTACAAGAAGCTACCGCTGCTACAATAGGCGATGAAGAACCTTTTACAGTGTCTGCTGCAGAACAGGATTTAGATGAAGATAAGGTTACTAAAGCTAAAGTTCAAGTACCTACAACTGATAGGGCTGCTAAAACCTATGCTAGTCCAGCACAAGCAGCGGAGTCTTATGGTATAGATTTAAATACAATTCAAGATCCTGAAGTTCGTACAAGAACTGAAAATACTATATCGGCTAGAGAAGCTAAAGATGTTTTAGATATTGTATCGTCTGAAGGTGTCGATTTAGAAAAGATTCCTGAGTTTATTATTGCTAATCAACGTGAAGCTCAAGTAGGTGTTGCTGCAAAAGGCATCGAAGAAAAACTAGGAGAAACTCCTAGCGTAGACTTACAAGGTCGAAGAGCTATTACAGGAGATGCTCCTAAAGGTACTGCAGCTCAGATAGGTGGTGTACCAACTCTAGCAGCTTCTCAGATGCAAGCAGTTACCGGAGAAGCTCGACAAGCTGCTGCGGCTGACATGATGTCTGTTGTAGGCAATATGCCTCCTGAGATTACTGCTGCGGTGTCAGAAGATCCTGCAACTGTAGAGGCTCAATTAGATGATCCTAATACAGCTCCTGAAGTTAAGGCTGCTGTAGCTGCTTTACCTCAAGAAGCTTTAGTATCTGTTCAGATGGAAAACCTTTTGGCTGGTATGGAAGAAGGTAAGACTCCTACATGGGCTAGACCTGCAGTAGCCGCCGTTGAGCAACAAATGGCTAGAAGAGGTCTTAGTGTTTCTACAGTAGGCCGTGATGCTCTTTTCAATGCTATTATTCAAAGTGCCTTACCTATGGCACAAAGTAATGCACAAGCCTTGCAGCAACGCGCACAGCAAAACTTAAGTAATGAACAACAAGCTAACTTAGCCTCTGCTCAAAATGTTATGCAGATTCGTATGCAAAATCTTTCTAACCGTCAGACAGCAGCATCACAGACTGCACAGATGGCGCAACAGATTAAAATGCAACAAGGTCAGTTTGAACAAGAAGCTGTACTGACAACTGCCCAACAAGAGCAGCAAGTTAGGATGGTTAATATTCAAAATGCTCAACAAAAAGCCTCTCAAGAATCTTCACAGAGACAGCAAACTGCTTTAGCTAATTTAGATGCTGGCAGTCGTATGGACTTAGCAAACTTAGAAGCTCTTAACTTAGCAGGAAGAGAAAACTTAAATGCTGCTCAACAGTCTAAACTAGCTTCGTATCAAGCTAATGTAAATAGAATAATGCGCCAAGCAGAGCTAACTCAAGACATGGAAAAAGCCAATCTTGATTCTAGTCTTCGCATGGAAATGATGAATCTTACTGAAAAGAATGCTGCTGCAAGAGATAGTATGACAGCAGAAAACCAAGAGCGTCTTGTTAATTTACAAAACCTTGTAGACTTTAAAAAGACTAATGCTTCAATGGCACAGCAAATGGAACTTGCTAATATGTCTAACGAGCAGCAAATGGAAATGGCTAACTTAGCTGAAAGAGCTGCTACTGACTCAGCAAACTTTACTGAAGCCAATCGCTTTAGGCTCCAAGAGCTTACGACTTACGTTAATGTAATGTCACAGAATGAACAGCTTAGACAAAACTCAGAGCTTGCCAAGTTAAGCGCACAAGAAAAAATTACTCTTGCTAATTTAACTTCTAAGAACCAAGCTGACTCTGAAAACATGACGGCTACTAATGTTGCTAATTTACAGGGTTTCGAAAAAAGAATGCAAGCTGCTCAAGTAAATGCTCAGTTAGCGCAGCAGTTAGGTTTGGCTGACTTAAGCAACGCTCAAAATGCTGCTATGTTAAATGCTCAGTTAAATGCTAATCTTGATATGAAAGATTTAGATTTTGAACAGCAAGCGGCTATTGCTAACAGTCAGTTTATGCAGACTTTAACTCTAAAGAATTTAGATAATAGACAACAGTCTGCTTTACAACAAGCTACTTTATTGTCTCAAAGAGATATTGCAGAAGCTGATTTAGCTACTAAAGCTTCTATAGAAAATGCAAGAAACTTCTTGCAAAGAGATTTAACTGATTTAGGTAACGAACAACAATCAAGTGTTCTTGAAGCTCAGTTAAAGCAACAAAGATTACTTTCTAATCAGGCTGCTCAAAATGCTGCTAAACAGTTTAATGCTACTTCTGATAATCAAATGCAGCAGTTTGTCGCTAACTTAGAATCTAACTTAAGGCAGTTTAATGTATCTCAAGCTAACAATATGTCTCAGTTTAATTTAACTGAAAAAAATAGAATGGCTGCAATAGACGCTGGTAATGATTTAGAAGCTGCTAAATTTACTGAACAATTATCTGTACAGGTTGATCAGTATAACGCAGAAAACGAATTTAGACGTGAACAATGGAATGCTGCAAATGCTCAAGCTATTGAACAATCTAATATTCAGTGGCGTAGACAAGCTAACTTAGCTACTACAGCCGCAGAAAATGCTGCTAATCAAGAAGCTGCTCGACAAAGCTTTCAGTTAACTACAACTGAACAAAACTTTATGTGGCAGCAGTTAAGGGATGAAGTAAGTTATTTAAGGCAAGGTTACGAAAATGATCAGCAAAGAAGAACTACTTTGTTTGCTACAGCCCTTGCAAATGAAGGCGAGTCTTTTTCTTCAAAGAATATACAAACTTTAGTTACTGGTATAATAACCGCATTAGGAGGCGATTAATGGGATTTTTCAGTAGCCTTTGGAAAGGCATAAAAAAAGTATTTAAAAAGATCGGCAGTAAAATTAAAAAAGCTGTTAAGGGCATTGGTAAGTTTGTAGGTAAACTTGGTATTGTCGGTCAGTTAGGTATGATGTTTATTATGCCACATGTAGGAGGCTTTCTGATGAAAGGTCTAGGCGCTGCAGCCAAAGGTTTAATGGGTGTAGCGGGAAAAGGCCTTGGAGGAAGTTTAGCTAGAGGCTTAGGAACTGTTTTAAATACAGCACATAAGTTTGCTACTACAGCGGGTAATGCTTTTGGTACAATAACTGACGGAGTTAGTAACTTTGCTAAGACTGCATTAAATAAAATTCCGGGTATTAGCATCGAAGGTGCAGCCACTAACTTCTTTGGTAACGACAGTGCTTGGTCTAGAACTTTAGATACAGGTTCTAGAATCTTAGATCCTTTTAAGGGTTCTACTTCTTTCGGCGCTGATACTTCTTTTGCAGACGCTGCTAACAAAACAGGTATAAGAGAAAGTACTTTACGTGAGTTAAATCCAAACATTTCCGGTAATGTTATAGAAGCTGGTACAGTTTTACGTACTGATATAAGTCAGGCTGGCTTTAATGCTGCAGGTATGGAATCTTTACCTAACGCTGCTGTTATGCAGCCACAAAGTAGTATAATCCCTACTCAGGAAACACTTAGTTTGCAAGGCGCACCTACACAAGAAGCTTATGAGTTTTCTCCTGCTACTACACTTGAGGCTGAAACTGGTTATCAATACGACCCAGACACAAAACAGCGTGTCTCCGGTTCTACTACTACTGGAATGTCTGACCCACAGGCAGGTGTGCAAGGTACACCACCAGCGCCAGCGCCAACGGCTTCTTTACTAGAAAGGGCTGGATCTACTATTAAAAGAAAATTTGAAAGCGACCCATTAGGTGTTGTGCAACAAACAATGGATTTAACACAACAAGCTCAACTTATGACCGCAGAAGATCCTGATGTGTTCTACGGTGGTGGCGCACAACTTCAATCATTATATGAACCTACTATTGGTTATCAACCTCAACAAGCTTTTGCAACAGACATGTCTCAAGGGCCTTATGGATATAGTGCTTTTACACAGGGTTATGACTTTAATCAAATGAGTCCTTACATGTACTACATGCAACAACAACAAAGGTATGCCGCAGCATGAATGAAGATTTTATAAAGTATAGTTCTAAAATGGATAGACCTATTCCGGGGGAGTCATTAACAAATGATCCTGAAAATCCTTATCCTTGGGAAAAACCATCTGAGTTTACTAATGTCGTTAAGGCTTCAGAGTATCTATTTGAAATATTAACTGAAGAAGAAACATACGTAACTATGATGACTGCCATAGAAGACGGTACACCCGTTATGGATATTGCACAGGTCTTTTTGTTCCAAGGCTTTAATCAAGGCAAGTGGAACCCTGATTTAATGTTACTCCTCATAGAACCGGCTACTTATATTCTTATGGCTTTAGCAGAACGTGCTGGTATTGATTATAAACTTTATACAGATGAAGAAAAAGAAGACGAAGCAGAAGCTGAATTATTAGGGGTTAACATAGCCCAAGAAAAGTTTAGTAAAATTAAACAAGCTAAAGGATCTATGAAAGTTCCTGAAGGTATTTTACCTGCAAGCATCGAGGAAAAGATCGAAGAGCTGCCTCAACCTAAGAGCTTATTGGAGAAAGTATAATGGCGATAGACGATTTAGGATTTAGTCTTTTAGAGCGTAAAGGCGAACAAAGTAGACGCGCTAGAAAAGAAGCTCGCAGGGCTGACAAATATGCACTTATTGGTGGTGTAGCTAAGTTAGGTCTTGGTTTTGCTAATAAAGCCTTAGAAAAAAAAGCTGAGTCATGGATGCAAAACGAAGATGTTTTAGCTAACAAGCTTGCTTATAAAAGAAGCTATGATGATGCTTCTCAAACTCTTAAAGATGGAGAGGCTGCTGATAGGTTTGTAGGTGGTGCTAGAAGCTGGTTAATAAGTAAAGTAAGGCCGGGAATTAAAGCCGAGTATGACTTAAATGTTGAAGAAGGTATGTTAGCAGATCCTGATGCTTATGAAAAAGAAATTACAAGAAGAACAGAAGAAATTGTAGGTACTGTCGATGGCGATGGACTTTATGGTAAATTTAATAGAGCAAGACAGGCCGCTTTAAAATTAACTCCTGATTCAGATTATAATACTTTTGTTGAAAATAGAAATCCTGCGTATCGTAATGTGCGGGATGCTATTTTAGGTTCTTTTTCTAAAGATAAACCGAACAAAGAAGCCTTTGTAGATTCTGTTTTAAACAGTAAGTTTAGTAAAAATAGTGAGGCTTATACGGCAGCCTCAACAGCTTATAAACAAGGGCTGTCTGCAGCAGGTGCTGTAAAACTTGGGGATGCTGTTAAAGAGCAATTTGAACTTAAAGATGAAAATCAACGAGTAAGCAGTGAAATAATATATAAACAAGATCCTAATAATATTTCCATTCCAGTTGAAAAAATAACAATTAAAAATATCAAAACAGGTGAATTAAAAACAACAATAAATCCAGTTGCAGGAAATGAAGCAAGCAAAGCTTTTGTAGCGGGTGAAAGAGCTAAGGTTGAAATAGTAGAACGTGTAAATCAACATACAGGACAAGTAGTAAAAGTAGCTATTGCTGTAGGGGCAAACAATGCGGTTGTTGAAACAATGTCTACAGGTAAAATTTCTCCTGATTATTTCCCGGCTACTGTACCTGAAGTTTCAGATGCTAATGCTGATAAAGGTCGTGCTGCTTTTGATGCAGCTATAGATCAAAGTGGGGATAGAAAAGAAAAAAGAAAAACTGCTGCTGACTTTTTTACTTTAGGCGGTGATGATATTAATCAAGAATACTTTGACAATTTCAATAGAACAACTTACTTGCTTGGTCAAAACATAAACAGCAAAGTTTTTGGCGGTGCTGATGTACCAGCTTTTGAAGTATCAGATCTTACTTTAGCTAATGACATTGCAGCAGAGATTCAGTTAATGACTATAGACTTTACAACTTCAGACGAAGGAGCCGGTAAAGGTTTAGGTCAAAACTTAGTTTCAGAAGTTGTGGGTCAAAATAGAAATATCTTAGGCCCCTTAGTTTTGCTTGGTTTAGATAAAGTAGAGCAAAGAGCAGGTGGTACATACGCTGTTTCTATGGATCAACGACAAAAAACAAACATGGTTAGATCTTTAGTGTCTGTTCCTGAAATGGCAGAATACATGGATAGGCTTAAACGCAGCCCAGAAACTCTTAAATATGTTCAAGAGGCTATCCAAGAAAGTTTAGCTGCTGGTCAGACAGTTATCCAAGACTCTTCAGGCGCAATGGTTTCTAGAAATAGCTCTGTGTTTGCTATGCCTTTTAGAGAAGGAGGCGCACCTATTGCTTCTTTATTTGGAGTTACTATAGAGAAAGATGAAGCGGCTAGATTGGCTGAAACAGAAACTAACTTACAAAGTGGTATTCTTTTAGATACTTCTGATTTACCTGCTCAAAGGGCTGCTCAAAGAGCTGAAGCAGAAGCGGCTGAAGATCCTTCTATTAAACTTCTAAAGAGAAAAGAAGAGTTAGAAGCTAGGACTACAGACGCTCCAGCAGGAACAAGAAGTTCTGAAAAAGAAGAGTTATCTCGGGTTAATGCTGAACTAGCTGAGTTAGGTCAGGATACTAAACCTATTTACATGAATAGACAAACTAGATTAAGGCTTGAAGAGTCTATAGAGCAAAAGTTTAACTTAGAAGATCAAATAGCTAATGAGCCTCCGGGCGGTTCTAAAACTAAAACGGGCCAACGAAGAAGGGCTAAGTTAGGTGAATTTGAAGAAACTTTATCTTCTATAGATACTTCGGCTAAAAACGTAGCTGATGCTATTAAAGAGCTTAGGGGTTGGGAAGATATGGATGTAAGACAATCTTTAGCTAAAGTATATGACGAAGATTTTACTAATCAAGTACTAGCAGCACTCTATTTATAAGGTAAAGCATGGCTATATATAAAAAAGATTATACTCAGGTCCAAGACGCTGACGAGGTTAGTTTATATACACCTCCTGCAAATTTAAAAATGAGTGTTACACAGTTTGAAAGTAATCCTCAAGTTCAAGAAGACGCTGAAAAATATTTTAGTTGGGTAGCCAAACAGTTTCCTACAGTAGGAGGCGCACAAGGCTACGAAGATATTTCAGAGTCTATACGTGATGAAGATATGCGACTAACGGATCTTTTAACTAGAGGTCTTTTAGACGAAGAAATGCCAGAAGATGTAAAACAATCTTACCAAAGACTTAGAGATACTTGGGATAACAAGACTGAAATAAAAGGATGGAAAGAAGGTTTAGAAGCTACTATGGATTATGGCATAGATATAGTTTCAGATCCTTTAAACCTGTTAGGCCTTGTTTTTACAGGAGGCTCTAGCGTAGCTGCAAAAGAAACAGTTAAGTCTGGTGTTAAAGCAACCCTTAAAAAACTTGCGACTTCAGAGTCTACTTCAGCAGCAGCTACAAGAGGTGCTATAGCTGGTAGTGCTTGGACAGGTCTAGATAACTATGCTCGACAAAATGTAGAAATAAATGCTGGTATACGTGATGCTGTTTCAGGAACAGAAGTAGCCCTAATGACCGGCGCAGGAGCTGTGTTAGGTGGTGGCCTTGGAGCTGCAATTTCTTCTTTGTCTGGAGGTCTTACTAAGAATGCTCGTAGAATTGAGGATTTAAAAGAAGAAGTAAGTACGCCTAAATTAAAATCTAAAGAAGATGACTTAGAAGCTCCTTCAGAAGAGAAGCTAATCGAGGTTGAAGAAAAAGCTCCGCGTCAGTTAGGTTTGTTTGATACTGAAGAACCAGAACAGCTTCCTACACAAACAAATTTATTTGATGATTTAGTAGAAGACTTAGGAGGCGGTAAAGTTACTAAAGAAGAAGTTCAAGATCTTGTAGAAGAGACTACGGCTAACACAGAACCTAAAAAAATTAAAAATAAACTTTTGTTTGAGCTGGGCAGAATAGCAAATTCTTTTGGTGCGACTATAGCCTTTAAACCTGCGTCTCTTTTAGACTCTTATACTTCTTATTCTGGCTCTGCTAAAGAACTTCAAAAGAAATTTAGATACGACTTAGGTCGTAATATTTGGGGTGAGCGGGAATACGATCAACAAGACTTTTATGAAGTCATGAAAGAAATATCTGGTGAGTATTATACAAAAGTAAAACTGGCTATGGAGCCTATTCAGACTAATGTAAAAGGTGATTTAACAATCCCTGTAAACAACGAGTTAATGAGGGCGTTACGCGGCGAAACTGCGGATAATGAAAACATAAATATTATAGCAGGTTTTTTACGTAGGGATGTATTAGATAAGCTTGGTAAAGAACTTAGTGATGCTGGTTATATTGATGAGCCTATTGAGGGCTATGTGCCACGTTTCTGGAACCGTAAAGCTATAGAAAATAATCCTGAAGAGTTTGCAAGAAAGCTTATTGAAGCTGAAGAAGCCGAGGACTTAACCGAAGCAGAGGCAATTATAACTCAAATGCTCGATATAGAAAATCAAATAGGCGAAGGAAGTGTTGCTGGTAATAGTTTTTTTGCTAAAAGAGCTTTTACTAAACTTAAAGATAATGACTTTGAAGAATTTCTAGAAGGAGATATCAACAAAGTTTTAATTAATTATAGTTTTCAAACAGCAAAGCAGTTAGCTAAAAAACAAGTGTTTGGTGTTAAAAATCTTAATGAGTTTAAAAAGCGTTGGTTAAACCCTATAGCTGCTGAAATGGCAGACGCTGGTAAAACTTTAAGTAAAAAAGATCGTGACAGAATTACAAATCTTTATAGGACAGCTACAGGTGAAGATGTTAAACGCTGGGAAGGAACATTTAGTGGCGTAGTAGACTTTTACTCTACGGCTAATCGCCTCGCATACTTACCTTTAGCTACACTATCTAGTGTCACAGAAATATTTATTAATGTTCAAAAGGCTGGTGTAGTTAACACTATTAAAGGTTTTTCTCAGGCTTCTAAAGCTGGTAGACAAACAATTCAAACAAACTTAATAGATTTCTTAAAAAAGAATCACGACTTAAAAGAGCCTGAAATCTGGAGAGAGTTAAATAAATTTTCTATTGCTGTAGATACGGCTGCTGGTGATGTTGCCGAAAGACTTTCAGGTGATACACTTAATTCTAATTTTAGTAGAAGCGTGAACAACGGCTTTTTTAGATTTACTATGTTGGATCAGTGGACAAAGTTTGTTCAGCTAACTTCGTTTATTACGGGTAAAGAACTTATTGTAGAAAACCTTAAAAAGATTTCTGCGCGTGGAAACTTAGAGGACTCTGGTCGCACTAAAGCTATGCGCGATGAGCTTAAAGAATTAGGTGTAGATATAAACAAGGGTCTTCAGTGGATCGCAAGAGGCGCTAAAGAAGACGATGAGTTTTACACAGCAGTTCAAAGAGGGGCTTCGCGTTATACTAATGAGGTTATTCTAACGCCGACTCCTGAGTCAGGACTAAAGCCTACTTTATTATCTAATCCTAAAACTTCTATTCTTTTTCAGTTTATGGGATACCCCGCTGCTTTTTCAAATACTATTCTTAAAAACGCAGCTACTAAAATGATGCGTGATCCTGTAGGTAACGTACCTAAAACATTGGCTGCTGGTCTTATTATGACAGAAACGGCTCGATGGACTAACTGGGCTAGAAGCCACGGTGAAAGCGAGAAGTTTAAATCAGAAGAAGAAATTTATGTTGAAGCTGTAAAGCGTTGGGGCGGTAACGGTTTAATAGCAGATATGATGGCAAGGGCTAATAAGTCTGCTGAAATATATCAAAGTCAAACAGCTTACGTTTCTTCTATGTTGGGGCCTGTAGGCCAAGACATTTATAAAATAATTAAACGTGATAGCCCCGTTAGATTTTTAGGTGAAAAAGTTCCGTTCTATGGAGCTATAAACACTATTAGCCCGGAAGCTAAGAAAGACTACGATACTTTTATTAGAGATTTAGATTCTCAAATGAGAGACTACACAGTTCCTGAAAGACCTCCTAGACGCTTTGAGTTTAAAAAAGGAGGTGAAGTAGACATACCTCAAGCTTCTCCTGAACCCGATGAGCGTATAGATAAAATGACAGGGCTTCCTTACAACGTACAAGCCGGTACTGCTTTCATGGATGAAGAAGATCCTTTAAGACGTATGGGTTTTGGTAAAGGCGGTGAAGTAGATCCTTTGGTAAGATTGGGTTTACACGAAGGCTCTAAAGTAACTACTAAGGGCCGTAAAGTTTATGAAGATGAAAAAGGTAAATATTCAGAACGTACTGAAACAATACAGCTAGATAACGGGGATTGGGTTAACTATCCTACTATAGATAAAAAAGGAAATAAAATACCCGAACGATTATTTAAAAAGCTTGTCGAATCTCAGTTAACTAAAGATGGAGCTGTTGATTTTATTACAGGAGAAACACTTCCTACGTATAAAGACATGGATACTGCTATTAAAGCAGCTAAAAGTAGATCATATAGTTTACTAAAGGATAAATAATGTATAAATATTTTAGCACAGAAGAACTTAAGTGTCAACACTGTGGCGCTGATGGGATGGATGAATCTTTCATGGTTAAAGTAGAAGCACTACGCCATGAGTTAGGATTTCCTTTTGTTGTTACTTCTGCTTATCGCTGTAAGGATCACATCATTGAGCGTAAGAAAAAAACTCCCGGCGCACACGCTTCGGGTCACGCTATAGATATTGCTGTTAGTGGAGACAAAGCTCATAAGCTTTTAGATGCTGCGCTAAGGGTGGGTATGACTGGCATAGGCGTTAATCAAAAAGGCAATAATAGATTTATACATTTAGATGACCTTGAGTGGGATGAAGGCCGTCCTCGTCCTTGGGTGTGGAGCTATTGAGGCTAGTTAAATGCGTTGGTTATTACTTTTACTTATGCTGCCTTTGTTATCCTTTGCAGCAGACCAAGCTGTTATGGGAGATACAACAGACAGCGATAACAGCCAAGAGGGTAGTTTAAATACTAATACCGTAGGAAGTACTGTAAGCAGCCACAACCAAACAGAAGATAGATCAATAAGTAATACGTACAACGGAGCAGGAAGCTCTTCTGAAATGCCAGTAGGCTCTGCAATAGCGCCTACATATATGTCTAATGGAGTAGAAACTTGTCTACAAGGGCAGGGAGGAAGCATTCAGACAGGCATAGTCGGTATTACCAAAGGTAATTATAAATCTGATAACGATTGTAACAGGCGTAGAGATGCTAAAGTTTTAAGCGATCTAGGCATGAAAGTTGCTGCTATTGCTAGGATGTGTGAAGACCCGGACGTATGGAGAAGCATGTTTGTTTCAGGTACGCCTTGTCCTATCCTTTCTGGCAGTAAACTTGTTGTAGGTAAAAGGGCTTTCCTTCTGATGAAGCGCGAGCCTGAGTTGTACATACCAGACTACGGAAAAGTAAAGATGCGCGTACATGCCACATTTAGCAAAAGACCTGCGTATCCTACTTACACAGAAACACAAGAGTGGTACAACAAGATATTGAAAATAGGAGAAACTATTAATGATGAAGAGAATAATGATGATGTTATCTCTGTGTCTATTAAGTTCCGTAGCTCACTCCAATGAGTTAGATGCTTTAATTACTTCTAGCACTGCACTTGTTAATCAAATAGACAGAGGTATCAAACTTGCTGGTGCTGGTTATGCTTATTCAAACACAGGAGGAGCTTTGACAAACGGTAGCCTTGCTGGGACTGCTCACATAAGCACTGCTCAGTTAAATGCTTACAACACCGCTTTGGGCAACATGGGAGACTATCAAGCCTATGGAGATGTCCAAGCCTTATTGGAGGCACAAGCAGCCACAGAGTTTGAACTGATGAATACTGCCGTAGAAGAGTTCACGGACGTAGTAGTAGAAATGATTGCGGTCGTAGAGGTTGCAGAGATTGCTGCTGAGGCAGAAACTCCCGACGATAAAGCAGAAGTTCAAGAATACGTTGTTGCAAACGAGTCAACATTAACAATTACACAGGATCAAGTAGACACCTACAATCAATCTTTAGATGATATAGAAGAACATGGTAACAATGCTTCAGCATATCTAGGTGTAGCAGCCAACGAAGACGCAGTAGCTTTTTTACAGCAAGGAGCTGAAAATAATAATACTAATGCAAACGAAGGCACACTAACATTTTCTCAGAATCAACAGTGGGTAAAACTGTCTCACACTGGAACTAACAACGCTAGTGCGGTGTACATAAATGGGCAACAAGGATCGTTTGGCATGGACTTTTACTTAAGTGAGGCAGATTGGTTAGCGACAGGAGCTGAAAGTGAGTTGTATCTAACTGGCCCTACTGCATTAGGCTACAGATGTTTCATGTTTAACGAGGATTGCGACTGATGAGTTTAGCGGAAACAGAACTAACAATCGGTGGTACGTCTTTTAAAGGCGTATACATCGCTATATTACTTAGCCTAGCTACAACACTAGGAGGCGGTGTATGGACTGCAAGCAGCCTCTACAGCCGTCTAGAAGCGGTAGAAGCCTTACAGATACCTGATGTTGTTCCTATTACAGAAGAGGTAGGTCGTGTTGAGGCTGAGTTAGCGGAACAAATAAAACTGATTCAGCAGGAACTTATTGCTAATGACGTAAATCAATTACAAGGTAAGCTTGCAGAGCTAGGGGTTAATTTAAAAACTATAGCAGAGCAACAAGCCAAGCTGCTTACAATCAACGAGAAAGTAATAGAGCTTGAAAAAGAACTAGAATCTATGCGTGTTACAGTTACACAGGCTGAACTAATGACAAAAGATTTAAAAGATGTAGATTCTAAATTAAAGAAAATAGATACAGAAATAGAAGATCTGTGGTCAGGAATGGATTACTTATCTAATCCTTTGAACTAGGAGAAAGCTATGAGCATTATAGGTAACTTGATAGGTGGATTAGGAGGCAAGGTTGTAGACGCTGTATCAGCCCGTAGCGAGCGTAAACACCAAGAAAAGGTAAAGACCTTAGAGATTGAAGAAGCTCGCCACAGAACGAAGCTAGAGGCTACTATGAGAGGACAGGAAATGGACAACTCTTGGGAGCTTGAACAGATTCGTAACTCTGGATGGAAGGATGAGTTTGTATTACTTCTTCTTTCTATTCCTATGGTTCTTAGTTTTATTCCGGGTACTGTTCAGTATGTAGAAGATGGCTTTGCTGCTTTATCTAAAACACCTGACTGGTATCAGTGGTTAATACTAGCAGTGTTTGCAGCCATTTATGGTATTCGTGTTTGGAGGAGAAAGTAATGGCACAAAAAAAATCTACGGTTAATAAAGCAGGTAACTATACTAGGCCTACTATGCGTAAGAATCTATTTAATAAAATTAAAGCAGGTTCAAAGGGAGGTAAAGCTGGTCAATGGTCAGCACGTAAGGCTCAAATGTTAGCTAAAGAATACAAAGCTCAGGGTGGAGGGTACAAGTAATGGCTCTTAAAAAGTCTCAGAAGTCTTTAAAGGCTTGGACAAAACAAGATTGGGGTACTAAATCTGGTAAGCCTTCTACTCAGGGGCCTAAAGCAACGGGTGAAAGATACTTGCCTAAAAAGGCTCGACAGTCTTTAAGCTCTACTGAATATGCAAAAACCAGCGCAAAGAAACGCAAAGACACAAAGGCGGGTAAGCAGCATAGTAAACAGCCTAAAAAGATTGCAAAGAAAACTAGAACTTATCGAAAAGTATGAGGACTCTAGTAGTTTTACTGCTACTACTAATTATAGTTTGGCTAGATAAAAAAGAAGAGGAATATATAGATGGCTCACGAAACACGTAGAGAAAACCTAATTAAAAAACATAGGCTCAAAGGCGTTAATAAACCTAAAAGAACCCCTGACCATCCTAAAAAATCTCATGTTGTGTTGGCTCAAGAAGGTCATAATTTAAAATTAATCCGCTTTGGTGAGCAAGGTGCTAGTACAGCAGGTAAACCTAAGGCTGGTGAGTCCGATAAAATGAAAAAGAAAAGAGCTAGTTTTAAAGCTCGTCATGCTAAGAATATTAAGAAAGGTAAAATGTCAGCAGCTTATTGGGCAGACCGTACAAAATGGTGAGGATACACAAAGCAACGTGGATTGATGCTTCAGGCGGGGGTAACGTAGGCTGGCGATCTATAGACGAGCTAGTCAGCACTAAACCTGCAAAGGTTATATCTTGCGGTATAATCTTACGTGAAGATGATATTTCAATGACTATATGTCCTCATTTTATTTTAGATGAGGAAGGTCAGCCAGAACAGGGAGACGCTGAGATTGTTATACCCAAACAGTGGCTGCTCAGTTGTGATTTAATTAACTGATCTTATATCTAATCTTTCTGCTTTAGCGGCTTTGTTAGATAGCTCAATAACAAAGTCCGAATGCTTCTTTAAAAGACTCGTAATTATTTCAATGTTTTCTTCAGCTAATTCTATCGAGGCTAAAGCCGTAATAATTTCAGAGTTAGTTCTAAGTACAGTAGACAGTCTTGTCTCAGGTGTAAAATATATATCGTCCATTATAATGCCTGTAGTTGTTTTTCTAAATAAGAATGTAAAGGATCTAACTTAAGATGACTTTCTCTAAGAATGTTCCTGATATAATTTTGGGTATGTACATCCGAAAAAACATTTTTAATTTCATCTTCGGGGAAGGAACTAAGCTCAGTACTTAGTCTCCCCCTATGATCAATAATAACTCTAAACGAAATTAAATTACCTTCTTTCATATCTCACAAACCCCCGCAACACACGCTAAGGTTTGAGTGCCTTCAGTGTTGTCGTCTAACTCTTCAATGTCCCACTCCATATCTTTAGGCATTTCTTTTAAAAGCTTTTGATACGTAGCCTTGTCTATCTTCTGGTAAGGCGCTTGCTTGTACACATGCTCTGCTTCTGGAAGAAAGCTAATGCCGCTAACGCTATCAAAGTTTTCCCAGATCCACTGGCACACAGAGTAGAAGTTATCGTCGTTATAATAACAAGTCATAGAAGGCTTATGCTCACACCAGCTATCTTGATAGACCTTCCACAGCTTTAACTGTTCCATAGCACCCATGCTTTCTACTGTTACGGCTTTATTAGGAGCCTTCTGAGGGAAGCTGAACACCCAGTTAGAGCTGTTCATTACGTCTTCTTCATGTGGAAACCCTGCATCAATCATAGCTGTAGCAAGAGGATCTTTCTTGTCTGCTCGTACAGTCCTAATGTAGTACTCACTGAAGCGAGGATGAATACCGCTGGCGCTGTCAGTTAGCTGAGATACAGTACCCGAAGGCTTAACACAGGTGATAGCAGCAGATTGGTTGATGCCTAGCTTGTTAGCCCACTCTTTGTTAGTCTCTACTGCAATGTCCCTAAGAGTCTCTAAGAGTCTTCCTAGTGCAGCCTCACCCGTCGATCCGTTTGTAAGCTTACAGTCCATGATGCCTGTCATAGATACACCAAGCAACGATTCTTCTTCTGTATTCTTTTTCCAAATGTTACGCAGGTAACGAAAGTCAGTCATAGTAGCTTGCAAAGTACCAAGGATTGTAGCTGTCCGTACCTTTTTCTTAAGTGTTTGAAGTGTATCATCTTCCCGCACAACAACCTCAGACAGGTTACAGAACTGATAAGGTCGTAAGATAATCTCAGAGCAGGGATTAGTACCAAACTTAAATGAGGCATCTCTACGCTCATTACGTGCTGCTACTTTTTGTGCTGCAATACGACTGAAAATACCACGTTCACCAGACTTAGAATCATATAATCTTTTCATCTCAGAAGAGTATGTATCAAAGTCAGGCTTCTCAGAATAGACAGCACTGTTGTTTGCTAAGGCTCGTTGACCGTTACCTAAGTACCACTCACCATTCTTAGCATTAGCCATACGGTTATCAGTAACATTACTCAAAGAAATTAGAGCTGACCTACGCACACCACCTACAACAACAATGTCTGCAATCTTGCATACTAGATCATGACACTCCAGTGACGTTAGCTTACGTCCTGTTGCAGCTTTAAACATATCAACAGTAAAATTAAATAGTTCTGCTAAAGGCTGTGGACCACTAGCTCTGCCTCCAAATGTCTTTAGCCTAGCCCCTGCTGGACGTACCCTAGTAAGATCACACTTAGGTATCTTACCGGCGTACAAAAGACTTATTAATTCTCTGAAGGCGCTTGCCCAGCCTACCTTGCTGTCAGATACAACAACGGTAGAGTCTGTCTCATGGAAGCTGTCAGCGACTTCTGGAAGGCTGTTAACGTAGTCACGTTCTACACTAAAGCCTACACCTGTGCCGCATAATAAAATATACATTAGCTCGTCAAAGGAACGAGGGCTGTCGATAGGAAGGTAAGAACAATTAAATCCTGCTACGTTGTCACGGTGTAATGCTGCTCCTGCTGTCATCATGCAACGCATTGAAGGCATTACTTCTTGTCTAGTAATAGATTCAAATAGCTCTTCGGCTTCTGAGTCTCCAAGCTGGTTACGCTCTACAAAGAAAGCAAGGTAACGATTAACTGTTTCTCCCCATTCTTCACGACGTTTCTCTTCATCCATGTAACGTGCATATCTACTCTTGTGTATGTATTGTTGATACTGATCCATCAAACAGCTCCTCATCTGCGTCTATTTTTCTTAATTCTTCTAACCGAATACTTTTAAAGTTTTTATTATCTTTAGTCACTTTACCTTTACGTTTTTTATGGTACTTGTCCCTACGAACAGTTTTCCGGTCGATGTAATTCTTATCCATCTTGTTCCAAGACCTTCAACAGCTTATCTTCGTACCATGCCGCCTTTCTTAGATCCTCCGTTCCGTTTTTGTACGGATAACGCCAACGATACTTCAGACTGTTTCCGCGTAAATAACCAACAAACTCTTCGGGGCTTAACATGGCGCGGATTCCGTCTATACATTCTATATCTCCGTTGTTGTAGTGCTGAGGTCTGTTAACATTGTCCCACTCTTGAGGGGTTGCGTCATCAATACCAACTTTCTTTTTAGTGTGCTGTTTCATTCTTGCTCCTCTGGATAATCGGGATTAAGTTCAATACGGCATGAAGAGTCAATCCAATCTTTAGGAATACTATAGACACTGTACCACCTAAATCCGTTCCTTTCTGCCCACTCAGCATGTGACCTTTTAGTCCCATCCTTTCTTCGTTTTGCTCCGGGCATAGGGGCAGCAGGGTCAGCAAATAAAAATACAAGCTCTATGTTTTTAGGAAGAGCCTTTTTAACCCATACATATTTATTATGTTCTGCATAATCCCAGAACCTTCCTTTAGCTTCAAGGTAAATTATTTTTTTATCAAGCTTTCTTATAAAGTCAGGATGATATGTATGCTCTACCACATAGCTAATCTTTTCTGAATGAATCTTCCAGTCTTTTAAAATACCAGAATGTAATTCATATTCCCAGTTAGAGTCATAGCCTTTCACAACATTTTTTTCTGTCGGTCTTTTAACTCTTCTTTTACGAACACCAGATCTTATTTTTGCAGCCACGATATATCCTCAATGCTTTCTAAAGATACACCGGCTTTATAAAGCTTTTTAATTTTCTGTTTAGCCCAACGGCGTGTATAAAAAGTTACGTGCCTAGATCTTTTAGCTACAAAGTAAGGGGCTTCCGGCAGCATAACTTTAAAGTTTTCTTCTGTAATATCATCTGCTGCTTCTTCAGGCACAATGGTTTTTAACCATTTAATAAGAAGCTTGTCTGATAGTTTATTTATTTTTTTAATTTGTTTAGCGTTCATAAACCTCATCAACCTTTGGAGACTTTCTAACTTTAGTAAAGTATACATTACCTTTAGCGTATCTAAAAGTTCTTAGTCCTTTACCATCATTAGAATCTTTATGACATTCAAACTTATGAGGACAGTAAGAACAATTCTTAGGAAGCTTCATATTGCCCGACTTACCTTCAGGTATGGGCTGATAACACAAAGCAGGAGGGTTAACTAAAGTAAGTTTATGCTTAAGATCTTTAATATGTTTTGTGATGTTAGGCTTATCTAGTTCTTCTGGTTGGTAAAAACAAAGCTGTCCCGTTTCTTTGTTAATAACAAGAAAGCCGCCGTTGTCTGTGCCTTCTGCATGTTCATAGGCGGTAAGCTGTGCTAGATAACCAAAAGGATCATCCTCGGCTAAAAGCCCTTTAGCAAACTTACTAAAAGAAAAACCAGAAGCAGATTTAATATCGACTACTTCACCGTTTATCTTACAATCCATGTGTCCTTTTAAACCAGAAACCTCTATTTCTTTCTGCTCGTCAGTGACTTTGTTGCCCGACATACGGACTAACAAAAGAAGTACTTCTTCTAGAAGATGTCCATAAAGAAACTTAATAAATAAAGAGGGGTCTAGTCTTCTGTTTTCTGATTCAGTTTTCTGATCGAACCATAACTGTCTAGCAGGTTTACCTATGTTAGACATCCGTAAGTAAAAACCTTTTCTGTCTTGAGGTTTAGACCATTCTTTAATTACATTTTTTATAGCCTCTCCAAACTCTTCTATTACCTCTTCAGATAAGTCTAAAGGACCATCATTAAGTTTATCTAAGGTACTATAAATATCTTCTACAATCATTTTCTATGCCTTACAAATCTACATTTACGTGTCTCTGAGTTGTAATGTAAATATTGAACATTAAGTTTCTTTTGTATTTCTGTTTTACCAGAAAGCCTACCATCTTTATAAGACTTTACATCTATTAGAATAACCTTTCCTTCAGGATCTAAAGCTACAATATCGATAGGCCCTGTACAACCACAGTTCTTAAATACATGATAGCCGTTATCCCACAACCAAGTTATGGCATAGTGTTCTGCTAAGTCTCCTATCCTGCTGGAGTCATGTTTTTCTTTTATGTTAATTAATTTCATTTATAAAATCCTCCACACTTTTTAACTCATTCTGTTCTAAAGTATGGTGTAGGTTTCTACCAAAAGAAGTTATATTAGAATCGTCAATTAACTTTTCTTTAGACGCAAGACCCACACACTTATACGTTGGAAATGAGCCTATCATAAGCATATAATAATCACAAGCTTTATTCTTTTTATATAAAGGTAATATAAGTCTACCGTTAGGATACTTAGTTGTCTTTACATCTACAGTTAAGTTTTTATAAATAAAATCTTCAATGGCTGGTTTACCCGGATTTAAATCAGGCCACACATTTAAAATCTTAGCTGCGGCTAACTCAGACCCAGCGCCTTCAAGTTCAGTTTGTTGATCAGACTGAGGGCCTACCTTAAGATTTTTAATACCTGATGCTCTAGAGCTTTTAGTTCTTACTTTAGCAATAAACTCAGCTATCTTTTGTTCGTATTTTGTTAGCTCAATTTCAGTGTGTTTCACTCCAGTTAGCTCCTATCTTATACTCACCGTCCAAAGGACATTTAAGTTCAAGCACTTTACCAGCTTCAATAATTGCTTCAACACCCAGTCTACCTACTTCATCAGCTTGGTCTTCTCTTACTTCTATTTGCCACTCATCATGAACATTGGCTACGAACTGAGCATCTAAATCTCTAATCTTATCTTTTAATAAAATCAATGCTTGCTTCATGACAATAGCTCCAGCACCTTGTAGCAATGTATTTAAAGCACTGTGTTCTGATCTGATGTAAAGCTTACGTCCGTCTAATGCTTTGAGGTAATTCTTTGCTGATGCTCTAGAGACTCTATCCTTAAGATTCTTAAATGATGGGAGATTATCAATAAATGATTTTCTAAGGTTCCTTCCAGTATTTCTACCTCCCCCTGCCACTGTTCCAAGTTTAGCATCTCCTGCTCCGTATAGAAGGGCATAGATGAAAGTCTTAGCCTGATTTCTTGATTCAAGTCCTGCAAGTTTTTGATTAGCGGTGTGTATGTCTCCATTAAGGATTTCATCGGTATACTCCTTGTCATTCATATAGTGAGCAAGCATTCTCAACTCAAGACCACTAGCATCGATGCCTACTAATTTATAACCTTCAGGCACTGACCAACAAGCCCTACACTCTTTACCATAAGAAGAGGACAGGCTGGGTATCTGGGCCATGTTAGGGCCTCTATGTGTCATCCTACCTGTGATGGTTCCGTTGTGGTTAACAAAGCCATGCACCCTTCCTGTGTCTTCATTTAACTCATCTAACCAAGAGTTAACTTGAGCAACTCTTTTTTGAATCATTAAGTATTCTGCTATTACTTCTGCTTCTTTAATGTCTTTAATCTCAGACAATATCTTTTCATCTATTTTAGGTTGCCCTGTAGGTGTAAACTCTTGAGGCTTCCAACCAAACTCCTGTAAGTATTCACCTATCTGCTGTCTCGATCCGGGGTTAAAGTCTTTAGTGTATACTCTTGTTACATGGCTTTCATGCTCTAAAGTTTTATGTTCTTCATCTGTAAGTCTTACACCTTTACCAAAGTTATCCAGACCTATTTTAAGTAGCTTACCTTTGGGGCTGTAGCGACGATAAATCTTTTTGTATTCTTTCTTAGGTACAAATACTTTCTGTATCTCATTAGTAATTGTATCTATTCTAGAATTAAGATGGGCTAGTAACTTAGAGGCAGCTTCTACATCAAGCAGAAAGCCATAGTCTCTTTGCTTTGAAAGTATCTTACATACCTCATGTTCTATAACAACGCTTTGTTTTGTAAAGCCTTTAGATTCTTTCTTTAACTCATTGTAAACTTTGTAGTTAAGAAATACATCTTGCTCACAATACTTAAGCATCTCTTCAGAGTATCTTGTGTATTCTTCAAACTCAATCTTGGGTGAACCAAGGGCATAGCCCCAGCGTTCAAGGCCGTGATTACCTTCTCGTACAGGATTAAAGAGGCGTGACAAAACTAAAGTATCTACAAGCTCCTTATCTGTTAGATCAACACCTGTAAGTTTTTTTATTACAGGAACATCAAAGCCTATGATGTTATGACCAATAAGCTTATCTGCATTCTTAAGAAGTTCTAAACCCTCCTCCAACTGAGAAGGGCCGAAAGATACTTGAACTTCTGTATCTATATCTAAGGCAGACAAGCACCATATTTTTGTTGCATTAAGATCATCTGTCTCAATGTCAAAGACTAAAGACTTCAAAGCTCTATCTCCTCTATTTCATCTTCATCAGGAAAGGTTTCAGATAACCTACCAGTTTCTTTATCATATAGCAAGTGAGTCGCCATTCCAACATCACCAGTGTATCTAGATTTTAAAATACGCATGTGGGTTGTCTGTGCTTCTAAAGGGTTGTCTGCTTGTTGATTACGCTCCAAGGCAATAACACAGTCTGATATATGAGCTATACCACCGGAGCCTCTAAGATGACTAAGGTTAACCTCGACACCATTCTCATGGCCCCTATTACCCTCAAGTCTTCTTAGGTGGGATACTAAGATTAGCCCAGCGCCTGTTTGTTCTACAAGCTTCCTAAGTTGTGTCATGATTCTATCAATTAGAATACGTTCGTTACTTTCATCCGACGCGGAAACCAGCATATGTAAGTGATCTACAATTACCCATTTACAACCACAACCTATAATCATGTATCTAATTCTAGACATGATTTCATCGAAGTCACTGGCACCAAAGTGTGCATAGATCCAGACACGATCTTTATGCCGCTCAAAGAATTTATTACTTAGGTTGTCATACTCTTCACCAAGGTCTTCACGGATCTGATCAATGTATAGTCTTTGATTAGCCTCAATAGAAAGTATGCCGTCAGCGGTACGCTTCCAGTCCTCTTCAAGAGCCACGATTCCTACATTGTCTTGAGTTTCTTTGATAAGCCAGTGTTCTAATTCTCTAGTGATGCTAGACTTACCCAAGCCTGTACCACCAGTCAGTGTTACCAGCTCACCCTGTCGTAGCCCATAAAGCTTTTCGTTTAGACCCGACCAAGGGTATGGAACACAGTCTTTCTTCTCTCGGTGATTTAGTTTATTTAGATTGTCTGATAAGTTAAGAACTCCTGAAGGCGTATAGACCTTAGAAGCCCACCAAGATGTGACAAAGGACTGATGCTGACCATTACGTAGCATGTCATTAGGATCTTTAAACTCATCAGGAAACTGAAAGATCTTAGCTTTACCCGGAGTCAGTAGCTTGGCTACTTTACGTGCTGCTTCCTGTCCCGGCTTGTCATTGTCAAAACATATTACAACAGTCCCAAACTTTTCTAAGAACTCTATGTTTTCTCTAACGTCTTTTACTGCACCACCAGCACCATTCTTTACCGAGACTACAGGCCACCTAGAACCCATAAGCTCATAGGTAGCCATGGCATCACACTCGCCCTCGGTAATTGTTATATACTTACCGCCCTCTTGGAAGGCTTGTTGGCCGAACAAACTAGAACTTCTAGAGTCGCCCTTCCAGTTAAAGATCTTACCTGCCTCACGTACTTTGTAACCTGAAATTTCATTAGCGTTGTAATAAGGGTAGTAGTGCTTAACTATTTCGCCCTTGCTGTTGGTATGCGCTTTTACCCCAAACTTCTTAGCCGTATCTAAAGATATCGACCTGTCCTTTAATGCAATAAATTCTCCCTCGACATCATTCATTGAGTTGTTCTTATAAGTTTTAAAGTCACTGACTGTTTCACCGTTCATAGCTTTCTCATAATTTTTAAAACGAGTTTCACAACTGAAGCACCATGCAGACCCATCTTCATTCATAGATACTGGATCGCTACCGCCGCAGTTAGGACATGGCAATTTATATTTTACAAAGCTCATAAATAATAAGGGGGCTATTCGCCCCCGTTATCCTCCTCTTCGCTCACTAGAGCATCTTCTGTTAAGTGTCCTTGTATGACTTCATGAAAGCTTTTTGAAGCCGCCCTGAGTACATCAATACGTTTACCAAGGGTTTGGATTTCTGCTTCGACTTCAGCTAGATAGTTGAATGCTATCTTAGCCTGATCTTCTAGCAACTCAACATCATAAAGACCGTCATCTGTCTTGTAAGTAAAACTGCTCATAGAGCCTCCTCTTCATTATCAATTACATCAAACTCATCTACGTTACCGTAGGGTACTAGGTTAACTACTTGAACCTTTTGCAAGTCCAAACCTTTGTAGACTTTACCCTGACGAGTAACTTCCCAAGGCTTGTACTGTACGTTAACAGTAGAGCCATTACCAACTTGGCAATCCATAGGCATCTTACTGCGATCCATAAGCTCAGGTGCAGACCTGACCATACCATTGGGGCCATGGACTTTACGTTTAATAACGATTGTCGGACCCTCGTCTTTGTCTTTAACGGTGTAACCTTCTGCTCTAAATTTATCAGCAGTATCGTCATCGACAACCACGTTCACTGTGTATACAGGTTCATAAGTTGTATTTGGTTGAGTGATGCTCGCCCAATATGCAACGCCAGAAACTATAGCCATAACACTTTCCTCTTTAGTTAAAGTTTAGTAAGTTTAACAGTTCTGTAAAGAACATCAAGCATATTCTCTATGCCAATTTCTAGGTTTCTTTTTAAGACCACGGGATGAGTGGCACCTAGCAGCCCACCAATAAGTATCACATAGCTCCTCCTGTAATTTTTTTCTAGATATTTTACTGCGTTTGTCCCCTGTAAGTGGCCTTACAAAGGCGTACTTGTTTCCCAGACTTATATGGCAGTATCTCCAACCATCCTTGTACAAAGGCACAACAAATTTATCACTCCTTTTAGGTTTTAAAAGAAACTCTTTTTGTTTTAATATATCTTCTACAAACATTAATCAGCCACCAAGGTATCTAAAAAGTCAGGAAATAATTCGATGATGTCACTCTCACTGGCAGAAAGATTACCATCAACATGCATAGACCAGTCTTTAACAAACTCAAGGAATGCTTCTTTTACTTTGGTGTCTGGCAATGCCGTACCTAATATCATAACAAACATTCTAGACCATGCGTCGTCAAAGGCAATATAAAAATCTGACATGCCTTCTATCCATGCTTCTTCATTAGGGTTCATACATTCTCTCCCGTCAAGTCTCCGGTGAGTACAGCATCATCGCCCCAACAATAGATAGTAACCCTCTCACCTTTGTTGTCTTCAATTATAATATCCCAAGTATCTTTAGACTGTGTTTCACTTGCCAAAGACCTTTTAATTTTAATTGTAGCCGTGTTGTGTACAAAAACATTTGTTCCTATCGACATAATTCACTCCATGAGTATTTAAGTTGGGGACATCTTTTGAATTCATCATCAATCATCTTGGCTATTTCACGACACTCAAACTGTGCATCGTCACTAGATCGTAACTTAACTACCCTAGCAAATGCAACTAATGATCCTGTCCAAATCCATTCGGTCATCATAGACTGTGGAAGAACCATTCGTGCTTGCTCTGGTGCTACGCCACTAGCAATCATGTTGTCATAAATAGCCTCGGCCTGAGTAACTAAGTCAGCATACTTTTCTTGGAATCTTGTATGCTCATCACCTACAAAGACTACATCCGATGAGCCTTGCTTTTTGTTGTCTGCTTTCTTTCGCCACAGTTTAGGCCAGTGATACTCAGGTAAAAAGTCTATGTACCTACGACTCTGTTCGTTCCAGCACATACCAACCTGATGCTTAACGAGTTGCCTAGCCACGAATATCGGCGCACTAATTCTAAACTGTGCTTGAACATGAGCGAAGGGTGTCCAGTGATCGTGACGAGCCAGATAAGCCAGTAACTTTTTGTCTCTTGGGCCAAACTCATCTACCACATTAGCGAACGAAACCCTTGCACTATTTACAACGGTCTTGTCATCGCCCATAAGATCTATCATTTCTACTTTCATGATGCTACTCCTGCTATAAAAAATACTGAGAAGATTATAACGCAGATATAAATCTTAATCAAATCTTCGGTGCTGACATAGCCTTCGACTAGATCAACAACACAATCTTTAACGAAAGAGGTCAGTCTGGTAAAGATGTTTCTGTTTTTGCTCTGCGATAAACGCATCTGATTCTCCTTTAGGTAGTATATATTTTAAAACAGTTTCAAAGCACTCAACACGCCATTCATCTTTCATAATGTCTACGTGATGGGCATCGTTGTAATGATCGTAGCCCCTCATTGTTTCAAGTAATCCGACATAGGATTCTTTAACGAACCCTACGCCGATTGTTTCTACTGTGTCCCAGTCTAAGTCAATGTTCATATTAATCTCCGTTATATACCCAATCTAAATGTCTGGTCTGGGCTTCAACGTTAGTAATCATACTAATTAAATAATCAAATGGAAAATCACAATAGTTTGTTTCTTCTACTGTCTGTAATGTAAATCCATCTGACCCAAACATTTCAGAATATCCTTTAATATATACTACTCCACCGTCACCATCTGTATAAATACAGTGGACAACTTCGTCTTCTTCTTTTGTAATGTGTGAAGGGCCTTTCATATTAAAGATCCATTCGGTAAATTCTGTTATGTTTTTATTAGTTATATTAGCTGCTTCTTTTATTGTCATACTCATACGTTCACGCACTCATCTTTTATAATTAACTCCACATTTACATCACCGTCAGGGTAATACGCATACGCTGCAAGAAGACAGTCTCTTAGATTTAATATTTCTTTGGACTGTTCTTCGGGGTCGTTGTAATCCCTGAAAGTAGTAAAACAAGCAAGCACTCTTTTCTTATTAGAAAGTTTATACACACCGTCAATACGAACATAATCTCTTGTGTAAGCCTGAAGAATAAAATCTGCATCTAAATCAATTTTTGCTATGTTCTTTTTCATGCCGCATCCTTAAAGTTATTAATAATTGTTTCACGAACCTTTTCGCCACGCTTATAAGATATTGAAGCTATATTAACTTGAGACTGACGGCCTGCTGCTGGAGCATGGGTAGACCAATCAGTTAATACATTATAAACTGACCATTGATTGTGACCTAAAGTACCACGGTAATGCTTAGTCCAACGATCCCACATATACATTAAAGCAGAGTTCTTACTAACTTGTCCGTCCAACAAAGCTCTTGCATAGTTATCATCAGGATATTCTTCAAGCCGCTTAAAGACTGCCGTAGCACCGGCTGCCCTAGCAAATAACAGAAAAGCTTCCTGATTATTTAGTTTAGTATTAGACCAACCTTTCCAGATTTCTGCTTCCGATTGAAGAATCGTTACAGCTTTAGAGATTAGCTTGGCACCTTGGTCAATGTCTAGTTTCTTAGTATGTCTTGACTTATAGATGCTGGCAGCTTTAGACACGAAGATCTGACCATTCATACAAGCCCACTGATTAGCTCCAACAGTGCAGACAAAAGGCATAGTTCCATCAAGACTGCTGACAGTTAGAAAGTTTAATGAAGCATTATCGCCATCAGGAGTTTCAATAAACTCGT
>Ga0208767_1000631_pt1 | contig 29161 bp, 48 predicted proteins | sample VirMetDEL_Mar_21_FD_184514 | JGI IMG/M metagenome (GOLD analysis project Ga0208767, IMG submission 184514) | Aqueous microbial communities from the Delaware River and Bay under freshwater to marine salinity gradient to study organic matter... | ecosystem: Environmental > Aquatic > Marine >... | reverse complement strand
CTTAGCGCAGACTGTAGCTTCAAAGATGGATCTATAAAATCCTTTTTCTTTTCTTAATACACTCATGGAATATCTTCTGAAACATTAGGTTCACTAACCACTTTGGTTAACCATCGTGGTCCTTTACTATAGATAAACTTTCTTAATCCTATTCCATCATTAGCATCAGACCAACAATCAACTTTGTATGCGCAGTAAGAACAACCCACACTTAGCTTCATATTGCCTGATGTCCCATCTGGTTCTTCATCGTAACATCTTGGTGGTGGTTTATTCTTATCCTTTAATACTTTTCGTAAGTGTTTAATTCTTTCTCGTGCATTAGGTATATCTGATTTGTGTGGGCGACATAATGCAAGTGCTCCACTTTGTTTATCGATAGCAAGAAAACCTACCTCATCATTCTTATTTGCTTGAGAGTATGCGGCGATCTGATGTAGATATCCAAAGGCATCTGTCTCTGGAGTAAGATCATTCTCTCTAAACTTTCTGAATCCAAACTGTGATGCCGACTTAACATCAATAACAACTCCATCTATTACTGCATCTTGATGACCTACAACTCCATCAAGGTCTAATGTTTTCTGTTCATCTGTGACAGAATGTCCTGCCGTTTTAGCTAGTAATAAGAGAAGTGCTTCTAACATATGCCCATATAAAAACTTTATTCGAGCATGAGCTGGCATATGTTCTCTTAGTTCTGGTTTGTATAGCTCATACCATAATTGACGATCTGGTTTGCCGAGGCTCGACATACGAATACCTCGGCTACCAGATTGTTTTTCTGTTAGATAAGTAAGAACAGCATCTTTAATACTCTCTGCAAATTCATTTAGGTTATCTGTTGTGGGTATATTCTTGTTGCCCTCGTCAAATAATTTGTAAATATCTTTTACAAGAGTATCTATGCTCTTCTTATCTGACATTAGAACGGAAGTTTATCGTCTTCCAATCCGTCTGCTTTTCCGTTAGTTGGAGCCTGGTATCCAGACTCTTCACCGAACTCATCTAAGTTTTCAGAAGGACTGTACTCAACTAGTTTAGTTACTTGTACAGCTTTTAAAGATGAGCCAACACCTTGATTACCACCGACGTTATAATCGTATGTATCAAAAGCCACATTAACTTTTGAACCATTACCAATTAAAACATCAGGACTAATCGGTGTCTTCTTGGAATCTACAACACGAGGTGCAGAGTTCTTTGTACCATCCTTACGAGTGTACTTTCTTTTAATAGTAACGAAATCATTTCTCTCGTCACCTTTGTTTTTAATACGAGGACCAAGACCCAAGTCTTGTAATTGTTTCTTAGTCTTTGCATCCACTGTTACATCAATGGAAAAAATACCTTGTTCATTATACTGATCAAAGTGTGGTTGGTGGACTTTCGCCCAATAAGCAGTGCCTGTAATTACTGGCATATTTATCTCCTTAAATTAAAAGTTTATAAAAGTTATTAAAAGTTAGTGTCTCAATAAAGAAACACCTCGACAGTATACCATACTATCAATGGTGTCAACAGTTAGTGGGTTTCTTTCCAAGTCGTGCCGATTGAATACTCACTATCTAGTGGACATCGTAAGTCAAATTGTTTCTCTACACGTTTCATTGCCTCCTTTGTAATGTTACCAAAATCTACAGCTTGTTCCTTACGGACTTCAAACTGCACCTCATCATGGACGTTAGCCACTGGCTTAGCATCCAAGTTCTGCTTGTCGACCTCATCAATTATATTGAGTAGCCATTGCTTACATATAATTGCACCCGCTCCTTGAATAAGTGTATTCAAACTAGAGTGGATGGATCGTGCAAGTAGAATCCTTTTATCAAGCGCAACCAATTGGTACTCACCATACTTGCGCTTACGTCTTTGTAATAAATTAACTAAGTTACTTGTTAAAGTTTTCATACCTTTAACTTTATTTATAAATCGTTTACGACTTTCTAATCCAGCCTCTGAGTTACCTCCAACTATTTGACCTAGCTTTGCATCTCCAGCTCCATAGATGAATGCATACACCCAAGTCTTGGCCGTTGGTCTATCTTTTAATCCTATTATGTTTTGATTGTAGGTATGTATGTCCCCGTCTACTACTTGTTCTGTAAACTTTGGGTTCTGTAAGTAATGTGCGAAGCATCGTAACTCCAAACCACTAGCATCTGATCCAACTAAACAATACTTACTTGGATCTTGTATAGTCCATAGTGATCTGCATTGCTCACCGTATGGTGAATAACTTGCTGGAACTTGTGCCATATTAGGACCGTAGTGACTCATCCGAGATGTTACACAACCAAGTGTTATAACTCTGCCGTGTACTCTACTATCATCTCTTACATTCTTTAACCATGATTGTATTTGTGATACACGTTTCTCATACAAAAGATATTCTGCAATCATCTTAGCTTCTGGATACTCTATTTCTTTTAGAACTGCCTCATCAATTACTGGTAGTCCAGTTGGTGTAGTTTTCTTTGGTACCCAATTGTATTTCTTTTGTAGTCGTTCTGCTATCTGCTTTCTTGAACTAGGATTAAACTCATCGACATGATCTTTCAATGGTGCGCCAGTCGTCTTATGAAATCGTGGTGTATATATTGTTGGGAATATAGTTTGTAAGTCTTTCTTTAGATCCTCTGACTTAGTCTTTAACTCTTCTAATAAATCATGTGCTCTATTAACATCAAGATAGAATCCATTCTTCTCTTGTTGATCTATGATTCTTCTTACCCTATGTTCCATACGTACACTCTCTGTACTGAAACGTGTTATCTTCGGCGCTAAGTGTTGCATTAGTTTACGTGTGACATGTACATCTTGTTGACAATACTTCAACATCTCTTCTGAATATTCCTCGAAGTCTTTGAACTCTAGCTTACCACCTCGTGTTAGTTTCTTACCCCAAGATTTTAAACTGTGACCACCCTCTATGTGTGCATTAACCATCTGAGATATTAGAAGTGTATCAATAATATTTTCCAAAGGTATTGTTATATCTAACAGTCTCTCCAATACTGGACCATCAAAGCTTACACCATTATGCATGATGTACTTACGATCTTGATTGTGAAACTCTTTGAACTCTTGGCATCCTTGTTCTTGTATAAAGTCTCGTTGTTCTCCAGTTGCATAGTCCTGGATACATATACAGTGTATCTTGGTTGCTTCTAAACTATCAGTCTCTATATCAAGAACTACTGTATCAAACTTTGAATCCATCATTCACCTCCTTGAAGTCATCGTTGTCTTTAGATTTTGGATTAGGTATTTCAGTCAAGCGACCAGTATCTTTATGCCATTGTAACCAACAACATGGACCAGTCTCTCCACTAAATCTGTTCTTCAATATACGAACTGTAGTTTGGTTTCTCTTCTCCATATCTTCTGCTTGTCCGTTTCTTTCCAACGAGAAACAAAAGTCAGAGAGTTGTGCAATACCGTGTGAACCTCTGAGCTGTGACAGACTAACTATCGCACCTTCTTCGTGTCCACTATCTGAACTAGCTCGCCTACTTAAATGAGATACCAACATCAGATGTATGTTCTGTTCTTGGACTAGAGTTCTGAGCCTTGTCATTATACTATCGATGGCTCTTCTCTCATTGTCACCAGTCATTGCCGATACAATCATAGTTAAGTGATCGAGTATAATAAACTTACAATCTAATCCACTAGCTAGGTATTGTACTTTAGATATAATATTATCGATATCAGTAGAACCAAAGTGGTCCCACATTCTTACTTTGTTTGTACCAAGGGTAGCCTCCCATGCTGCACGTTTCTCTTCCATAGTTGATTCACAAAATGGTAGGTGCAGTGGTTTGTTGGCATGTACAGACATAATACCTTTGGTTGTTCGTTCAATAGATTCTTCTAGAAACAAACAACCAACTGAATGATTACTGTTCTTTATTATATGATAAGCTAGTTCTCTCATTACACTAGACTTACCTATACCTGACCCCGCAGTATACGTACATAACTCACCAAGTCTCATACCATAAGTCATAGTATTCATACCCTCCCACGGATAAGGTATTGATTCTATTACCTTTTCATTAGCTATAAGATCCCAAGTATTCTCACCAAGTATAATACCCTCTGGTGTATATGTTTGCGCAGCATAGAATCTAGTCATGAAATCATGCTTCTTATTCTGCACTAGATAATCATTTGGATCTTTTAAACCTAAATTTACTATGTGTACTTTCTTTGGTGGAAATAGTTCGGCTACCTTTTTACTAGCCTCACGACCTGGTTCGTCATTATCAAAACATAAGTATATCTTTTCAAAACTATTTATATATTCATACTGTTTCTTACAATCGGTAATGGCTCCAGCTGCTCCAGTTCTAACACTAACAACTGGGTAAGATTTAGGTAGCATCATTTCATAGACCGACAAAGCATCTATCTCACCCTCACAGATAGTTATAATTTTAGAATTGTTAGAACTAAATAGTTGTTGACCGAACAATAAAGCTTTACCAGTCTTACCCTCTACACTGAATGACTTATCAACTACTCTTCTGACCTTAGTAGCTACGTGATTACCCTCATCATCATAGTATGGGTAGTGGTGTTTATATACTTCTGGTTTATCACTATTAGTTGTAGTCACACCAAAGAACTCACAAGTCTCACGACTTATCTTTCTTTCAGTAATAGGTTTACTAATACCGAGTGGTATAATCTTTGGCGCCGAGCCTTGAATTTTTGTGTCATCTCCGAGCAGTTCCTCAAGTCGGGTCTTGTCCTTGGGAGGTTCAGTGTAGGTTCGGCACGAGAAACAATAGCGACTGCCGTCAGCATACAAAGCATTGGCATCGGATGATCCACACTCTTCACAAGGTGTGTGTCGTATAAACCTTTTTGGGTCATTGTTTATTGTCATATGTCGTCTCCTTATATTTTTGCGGGTCTTGCCCTATAAATACATCCTCTATTTATTTTTGTCAAGGGGTTGTCAGATTTCGAAATCAATGATAGCCTATCCCCATATACAGAGGGGGACTATATATAGTCTAATAGTAGTCTAGTGTTAGTCTAATGCTAGTTCTATATATGTCAGTATATAGCTATATATATCTCTTTATAACTATATATGTCTCTAATTAACTATATATATCTCTAGTTAACTATATATATCTCTAATTAACTATATATAACTATATATAGTGGCCACACCCTTTGTTTCTACCTTTGAAGTTATGTGTCCTCCCATGACAATTGCGGCAGAGCACCATCGAGTTTGACAGACGATTGTGATAGCGATTCCCATCGATATGATGAAACTCCATCGGCGCATCTTCTTCGCCTATCTTACATTGGTGACAATACCATTGGTTAGTATCCTTGAGATAAGCAATGATCAGTCTCTTCTTACCAATAGACTTACCCATGTGTTCATCTCGTTCTATTTTTTCATTGCGAATCTGTTTGCGATGGTTCTGTTGGCAGACATTATCACAATACTTATTCATTGTATTGTTCCGTCTTGGTTGTTCTTTGTTACAATAATTGCAACGGAAAACACCTGGATCTTTCTTGATCCGTTTAGGAAATTTAGTGTTATTAACTATAGCACTACAAGATATCGAACAATACACATTCCGTGAGGATGTGATCTCATTATCACACCCCACTCTTTTGCAGCTAGTCATTTGAAGTTAACCCTCACCACATTATCTGGTGCTTCAGTATCACACGGACGATCGTCAACAGTTGTCATTATCCTATCCCTTATCGATTTCTTTGGTGGATAGAGATACTCATATAAAGCAACATTTATAATACTCTCTATTTCTGTTGGGTCAGTAGTCATTGTTTTAATTAAGTCTATAGGCTCTTCCAATAACTCAATAATATCTTGTACTTTAATTTGTTTATCTCCCATTATTGTTTCTCCTTGTCAGTTCGTGGGTTAAATATATCCTCAAAGATAGCTTCGACAACATCAACATATTCTTCTTGAGAATATCTTTTAATTGATACTGTTTGTACTATATCTTTGAAGTGTTTTATCTTAGCTAATGCATAGACTATCTCTACATCAGAAAGAATCTCGTCATCGTTTATTGCTGTTCCATTACCTTTTGCCATTGAAGTAACTCCTTTTCTCTTTGTATTGTTGATATGTGTCACACTTTACTGCAACGATTTTGCCGTTAGACTTTTCGTACTGCTCATAGATTTGAGAGACGATAGGTTCACACTCATTGTATACTTTTGGTATAGTCTTCTCGTATAACCGAGAGTTAACTTCAATCCAAAAGGTTATGATCACTGGTTCAATCATGATTATTCCTTTGTCTTATAAGATGGAACTTCCAACCAATACACATGTATCCAGATTGCTGTAATTCATCTCGGTTAATATTCAATCGTTTAAACTCTTGTTCAACGATCGGTTCTAGGTTGTCACAATTCTCTCGACCCATGACAAACCTTTCTTCCACACCAGTTGGTGTAGAAAAAGTTAGGTATAAAGCAAAGAGTTCTTTAGTCATCAATCCCCACTATCTCATAATCAGGGTTATCATTTCGTAAGTACTCTTCAGCATCTTGAATAAACTGAGTTCTTTTAAAATAGATTCTCATATTCTTACCCTCATCATATTCAATATACTGATTGATATCTATGTTATTTGGTTCAGTCATCTTTCACTCTCTTTCTTGCTTCTAGCACTTTCTGATGTGCCGTTAATATTAAATGTGTAGCACTTGAATCTTGTGGTGCATGAAAGTAACAAGCATCCATGAGGGTTGTCATAGCACCAACAAACAGATTTTGTTTATTAACAATCTCAGATTCTAGATTAGTGATTAACTTCACTGTTTCTTCTTGAGCATACTCTCGCTCTCGTGAGTCATCATCATCATCGTCCTTGTCATCTGAGTAGTCAAAGCCGTCAATATCTTTTAACATTATATCTCCTTTAAAATAATGGTTCGTATTCTCTACCTTGCAGTAGCATTTCTTCGTAGTAGTCGGCTTGTGTCTCATACCACATAGCCTTGTTGTCATCACCTTTCACTCTAGACATTCGTGCTTGGTGACGGCAATCATTCATTGCTTGTTCGCAATGTATGAATCGTGGGTCATTACTCCTCATAGTGCTCCTCTATTAATTGGTTAATATTAGTAAGTAATTTTTCAACGTCATCCGTTGTACCTATTTCTTCGATGCGGTCATTTTCCACAGAGAAGTCTTCTTCTTCTTCCCATTTACTGAACTCTTCTTTCCATTCTGAAACATCTTTTTCAGTACCAAATGTGAGGTATGTTTTTTCATTCTCCTCAACTAATTTTACATATATTTTAACACCAATAGACTTGCTCATTGTCGTCCTCCTTAGTTACGGTTACTATTGATTTAAATAATTGATAGGCAATCTGAGGCACTATGGAATTACCAAGTGCCTTTATTCGATTGGCTCTATCTTTGTCCAATTCGTAGGATATCCCATGAGGAACTCCACGAACTGAGCATTCAGTTTGCCACCATGTACGTTGTCCTTGAGGGCTACTGATGGAACTGACTTGTCCCTCCTCCACTTCCATGTTGGCTTGAACCCCATGTCCTTGTAGTCCCTCGCCATTGGAGTTGGATACATCCCCTCGTGTTGTAGTTTGTTTACCACATCGTTCAGTTTCGCTCCGAACTTTGTTCCAGTTTTTAGCCTCGTCACTGACCACCCACTTTTGTTTTGCTTTACTGTGTTTGGTGGTGCTACTACGTCCATCTGACAACTCGCCGATGGAGTTGGATACATTGTGTCCAATGATCCAGACTCTTTTTCTTTGGTGCCAAGCACCGATGCCTGAAGCTGGAATAACAAGACATTGGACTTGGAAACCCTCTTTCTCCAAGTCATCTTGCACTTGTCTGAGTACCATGCCGTCTTGGATGCTAACAAGTCCGTCAACATTTTCTCCAATAAACCATTCTGGTTTTGTTTCGGCAACGACTCTAAGAGTTTCATCCCAGAGATATCTGTCGTCATCTTTGCCTTTTCTTTTTCCAGCTTGACTGAATGGTTGGCATGGGAATCCTCCACTGACAATTGTAACTCCATCTGTTTCATAATCTTCTCCTTTCACTGTTCTAATATCAGATATGATTGGTGTGTTACTCCAATGTTTTCGTAATACTTTCTGACAGAATGGGTCTTTCTCTACAAAGGCTACAGTTGGTATGCCGTTAGCCTCTGCACCAAGAGAGAACCCACCGATGCCAGAAAATAAATCTAGTAGTTTATGTTTCATATTTTCACCTCCTCGTGACCCTCACCACTTTCTGGACAGTAGTATAATGTTTCATCTACTACCTCAGAATCATGCACCTCTAAGTTTAACTCACAATCATTTCTAATTCGCTCTAACTCTTGTTGAGCATCTGCATCAGAGTGAGCCTCGAACCATCGTTCACTTATCACTGTCTCAGTTACAACGTAACGATACATTCTAAGTGGTGCTTTATCTTTGAGAGCATCTCTTTCTTTGACACATTTCTTCAATCGCATTTGGAGATTGTGTATCTCCTCTTGCTTTTGGTTTAGTTGTTCAAGTGTAAAGTTTGTAGCTTTTGTCATACTGCCTCCTTTCTAAACTGATGAAGTTTAACATTTAGCTTGTCGTAGTAAAGTATATCGTGACCACTGACAGACCAGTTGGTCATATCAAATACATCGGACTTGTTCTTGTCTAGTGATGTAATAGTCACAACGGATGTAGGGTCAGAGTCGAATTGTAAACTCCAACTAACCCACTTAGAATTATCATTTCTTGGTGTACCCAACATACGAACTAAGTTCTCGTATGGTTCTTTTAGTTTACCCAAGTAACTAGAACCTATTGATATGATATGCATATCGTTGTGGGTTACAACATTTAGTTTATCCCATTTTCTAATTGGCATAGTGTCTCCTTATAATAAATTGTTTAACCATAGTAGAAAGTAAAAGATGACTAAGACTACAAAGATATATAATGCAAATGCTTGTAGTAGTCTCATCTACGTCCCCCAATGTCCATGTTTCATGGCTTGATAGTCTAGATATTCTCTAACCATCTCTTCAACTTCTTCCTCAGTAACGAGGGATAGTCTTCTGTCTTTAAGAACATTATGCATGATCTCACTTAGACATTCACCATCAGTCTTAGGAATGGCTTTGCCTATCTCGTTCAGTTCTTGTTCTCTGAACATATCTTTTTGTGCTTGTGACATATTGTCGTCTCCTTTTCGGTGTGGGTTATACCACCTAACTATCACCGAGTTATAGTTAGGCTAGTGGGATAGTGTAACAAAGGAAATTAAAAAATCACTACCCCACTAGACTAACTATAATATAATTAATCTAGCGAAAGTCAATCAGTCTTTCAGTTGGTCGATGTTCGAGTTGATAGATGAACAGTACCCCTCAATGTTTTTCACTTCGGAATCTATACCATCACAAGTTACATAGACATCATGAATCTCATCTCTGATCTCTGTCTGACCATCGTTGACCTTAGAGTACAGTTCATTTACTCTGTCATCAATGTCTTGTAACTTCATTTCTATTCGACCGATGGCATCAAATATATCTGATACCTTATCGCCTAATGTTTGTAGTTCCATTATGCTATCCTCCATATTCTAAGATTGTTATCTATTTTTCTAGCAGTCATCTTCATCTTACGAGATTTGAACTGTTGATTATAGGTTGGTCTTGCAGTTACTGTATAAGGAACTACAAAAGATTGACCAATTTTCATCTTGTCTAGAAAGCTGTATTTATAACACGATTCCTTAGATGGTATTGGTATATGATCGTCAAATTTAATGTCCATTATGCTACCTCCTTTCCAAACAATTTCTTAGCATTCTCAAGGTCAAACTTGTAAGTTTTACCATTGCTTTTCTTTTCCATTAGTATTGGATATCCTCTAGCTTTACGATTGTATCCTAGAAGCACCCACTCTGGATGTTCCTTATCAAGGTCGAGTCCAAAGTAGTCTGCACTCTTTTCAAGTGCTACTCTTTCTTCACTTTTAGCACCTTTGATAGTTACTTCAAGTTTGAATGTAGCTTTAGAGTCGTTGTAACTACAGTTGCCAACAGTAAAATTATATTTGTCTATATCCTTTACTTGTTGATGTTTGTCTATAGCTTTCTCAAGCTCGACTCTAATTTGTCTTAGTTCTTCTCGTTTAAAACCCATGATGTCTGTCCTTTCTGATGTAAATGTGTTTGTGGGTTAGTAGTACACTCGTTCCACCACTCACAATAAAACTGCAACCACTTAGTTTGTAGTGGTGTCTTAGCTATTGTTGGGTCGTGTAACAAGTCATCGGCACTCATGTAAGGTAGACTTTCATTAGTGCAGAATATTTTTAATATGTTAGATAGATGAGCTATCTTAAATGATTCTAGTTCCATTAGTTCTCCTTTGTAATATCGGCTTGTATATAGTTAGTATTAACCACAACGGCTCTTGCTTTATGGACTGGGTTGCCATCCTTATCCACAAAGGTTGAATATTTGTAAGGGTTGTAGAATACTTTAGTCGTAGGGTTACCACCCATTGTTATATCCATATCTTGCCAACTCCATATATTTAAGTTAGGACATTCACCCACTATAAAAGCATGGACATTCTTTCTACTCTCCTTAATAACTTTTAGTCTACCCTTTTCTCTGACAACAAACTTAGGACGTTTAAGAAATATTGACTTACAATAACCAATAATCTTCCCATAGTCCTCTCGTTCTCTAGATTGAATAGACAAACAGTTTTTATGTAAATTTCTATATACTGCTACTTGTTGCATTACCACTCCTTGTTATATAGTTTATGTAAAGGTTGTTCGATTAATAGAAACCTACCAACATTGGTTGGATGATTTTGTAGAACATTCGTAAACATATCTTCTACCTTGTAACGATTAGTACCTATGAAAACAGTAGCACAATAATCACTAAACCAAAATTCATCGTCTTCATCTCTAGGTAAAACGACTGCCATTGTGTAGTCCTTAAACATATCAAGTTGGATATATTCTCTAATATAGTAGCTATCGTTATCGTTATCACAGTCTACATAGACCTCGTTAAAAGTTTCATTTAATAGTTCCATTAGTTATCTCCTTTCCCAAATCTCCAACGACATGATGTCTTACAAAGCCATCAGTAGGTACATCGTTTTCGATCCAGTTTATTAGTTGTTGTTTTTCATCAAGGTTAGCTTTACTCATGGTCTTTTTCCATGCCCAAGCTACTGGGCCATTAGTACCATAACACCCACCTTGCTCAGTCTTACCAACCTTGTTCTTAGTTGAACCATGTGCAGTAAACACCACAATCGATGTTCTGTTTGGGTTAGCACATAGCTTGCAGTTAGCACAGTTTCTCTCGTCTTGATATTCAGCTGGACATCTAGACAAGGTTACACCTTTGTAACTGCCGACTTTATCAATGAAGCCTATCGATGTAGTCACTGTTGTAGGTATCCCTTTACGATACGACTCAATAGCATCGTCAAGAGTATCTCTAGACACATTGATAACTGTTTTACCCTTAGTCCAGGTCTTAGCAAACTCTTCAACATACTTGTCTTCAAAGTGTGTATAGGTAAAAGCACTACCATTCTTTGGACAACCATAGTTGACTAGTGTGTTTGCATAGTCCCAATCAAACTCTGTTGTAGACTCATTAGGGTATGGATTGAGTTTACAACTTGAGGGACAAGTCCCAAAGACATTAGAACTTCCACTACGATATGTAGCAGAAGTCCAAATCTTTTTCTTTAAGTCTGATATCTTTTTGTTTTGTGATTTAGTTGTTGTTGTTAACGCCATCAGTATCTCCTTAATCTAGTCTTGAGTTAGCAAAAATTTCGACATGTGGTAAGTATTTATGTAATACTTTGACATAGGCTCTAGCACCAGCTTCCTTAATGTCAACACTCTGTACTGGAAGACCACTTGGATCCCATAGTTCGTAAGCCTTACTAAAGTCTTTCTTAAAACCTAAAGCCTTAAAACTTTTACCTAGTTTAGTGTTTCCGTTGACATAAACTGAAACCCAAGCAAAGCCACAAGGTAGTCTGTCTCCATACTCATTGTACTTTTCTAGTGAAACTCTTTTAGCTTCTGCCATAGCTTCATCGTGTATTTCTTTAGTTAATATAGACATATTATCTCCTTTGTTAGTACACTATCCTAGAGCTGAATTGGGAAGGAAATCTAGATGCTCTAGAATAGTGTATAAGTTATTATTATATCTAGACTAAATACCGAAACAAATCGGCAAAAAGCCTCGATTTTCCGATGGTAGCCGAACTTTCGACCAATTGCAACAACAAAATGCACTAAAGCTATAGCTAACTAGTTCTAGTTATTACTATTCTAGGTCTTAATCTAAGTATATATTCCTGGATTAGTCTAAGTATTTAGTATGTATTTAGAACAGTTCTAAACTAGACTAGCGAATCTTCTTCGTATGATACTCTAAACTAGATTTAAATACAGATACTAGATTTAGTTTAGTCTTAGTCTTAGTTAGTTTGATACTTATAATCATTCTAAACTACTAGCCAAATATTAAGATGAATATAAGATGAACAACTCATTCAGACTTTATTCAGATAGCTATGATATATTGGTATCATGCTAAAAGAAATTTTAGCTTTCTAGTTTAGAATGGTTCTAAATTAGAATTAACTTTCAAATAACTAAAGGAGATAATTATGAAAGTTTCAAAAAACCCAAAAAAATATGAATTATTTACTGATAGAGATAAAGATATTTCTGACGGTAATTTTTCAATAGTAACTGAAAATGTTAAACGTCCTATGGCTAGGCTATGGTATAAAGGCTTCATGAAAAGATCTTATGTTGCTAGTCTTGAAAATATGGGATGGTTGTTATTTCATATCAGAACTATGGACGATGCTAGTTTTAAGCAAATTACGAGTGGTTTACAAGAGTGGATAAAATCAAATCCCCTAAAAACTCCAACTCAGAACTCACCAAAATCCAATATAGTTATTGAGGAAATTGATGGAGTAAAATGTCGAGTTGATTTGAATACTGGGAAATATTCCCCACTAGTTAAAGAGACTCAAAAGGCAGTTAAGTAATTGCTAGGGACTATCCACCTCATTTTAAATAGTGGGGTGGGCTAGTCTCTATCTAGACTGGGGGCTAAAAAATTACCCTTGCTGCTGCTTCTATATATTGTGTCTACCATAGACAAAATGAGCAGTTTTTCAAATATGGCCCCTTTGTTTAAAATCTAGGGTACCCATACTACTTTGTAAAAACTCCGATCATAAACTTCCCTTGCTCTAGGCCGGGTCTAACCATGTAGTGACTACCATTGGTCTGGCAGTGGAACTCCACGTTTGTGAATCCAGCTTTCTTACCCATAGCCTCAAACTCAACTGGGGTGTAATGCTTGTAGTGAAACTCATTCACTGGTGGTTGTTTATGGGGACGTACACATTCATTCGGCGACGATGCGATGAATATGTTTGACTTCTCTGCGGCAAGGTCGAATACATCTTGCGCTAGTTCTGGTGGTATGTGTTCAATAAATTCAAAAGACACAACTGCATCATAGTTGTTTCGTAGTGATCCTTTTTTCAACTTTGTAAAATCTTGCAGAATATAATTAACTCTAGGAGCTTTACGTGAAAAGTTTGTAAGAAATACTTGATATGCTTCTTCAGACTTATCAATAGAGTCCACCCAACTTGACATTATGTTATGCATGATTACAGAACCGTAACCAATACCACAACCAATATCAAGAACATGATCAGGTTCTGTTAGCTTTTCAAGTTTCTTACAAGCAAAGTTGTATCGTTCTAAATGATCAGCCCTAATATTGTTTGGGTCCATAATTCGCTCAACCATTATACCTCCACTGTCATAGTGCATCCTTGTTTCCAAGAACGAGCTAGGGGTCTTACTTTTCTATTATATTTCTGACACCATTCGACCAGCGCTTTCCATTCTCCTTGTTCCCAATTAGGATACGGAGATATTGGAGATGTTAGTAAATCATCAAATCGTAAAAGTGTACCACTAACAATCTGATCATTTAATAATTCTAATACTGTTTGAGTAGACTTATATAAATCGCAATCAATATTAATAAACGATATATGTCTTTTGTGATCTTTCTTCCATATCGGTATGGTTTTATCAAACAATCCTTCGTGAAGTACAACATTCGGTACAACCTTTGGCAAACCATCGATGGCGAAGTGTCCTTCCTCCACAACTTTGTGACCCATAAACCATTTCTCAGGTAACCCTTTAAAACTATCAAACCCATGAAATGTAATTTTCTTGTTAAGGTTAGCTAAATAATTTATAGATTTACCTTCATACACTCCAAATTCTAGATAGTGTCCACCTTTGTGCTGTATGTTCTGCATACAGAAGTTATATTCCATCATACGGTGATCTAAGAGTATCATGGGTTGGTATAAAAACTCTTCTGGTCTCATGTTTCGCATTGTAAACAAACACTTGCATAATGTCAATTACTTGTTTATATTGGTTGTACCAGTAGAATCCACCTAGAAACGTCCTAGTATTCTAGGTTTTAAGCTACATTTGTCTCCTACAGCTTTGGAATCCTGGTATTTGAGAAGGAGGGAGTGATAGTTGTGGGTTATTATCCTCCCTTCAAAGCTTTTAAGACTATGACAAAGAAAAAAGTACACATACTCTACGGAAAAATGACAGAAGAAGAGCTGATTAACTTGCATAAAGTTAAAAGAGAGGCGAGAATATATAGAGGAGGCGAAGAATTAAAAGAAATAGAGGCAGAATTAGAGAGACGTAGACTAAGAAGGCTAGAAAAAAAGAACCCAGAGGAGTATAAAAAGAGAATGTTAGAAAAACCAGAGGACAATAACGTAAAAGTTCCTACATTTCGTGGACTCACAGCTATGCAAGAGAAGTTTTGCATGGAATTTGCAGGCCACGGCGACGAAGTCAAGGCATATTTAGCCGCAGGTTACCAACCAGACAAGAATGATGCACGAACTAGAGCCAAAGCTAGAGTAATTATGAAGAATGAAAAGGTTATGGAGCGAATCAAAGAGTATCAAGACGAAGCTGTAACTAAAATTACGTGGACAAAAGAAAAAGTTCTAGAAAGACTAGCTAAAGTTTACAATGAAGCTATGCAAGACAGTGATTTTACAAATGCTAACAAGTCAATGGAACATATTGCTAAACATTTAGGTATGTTTGTGGATAAAGTGGAGCAGACTGTAAAGACAACTGGCTTTGAGAGTGGTGATAAAAAGAAAGACGTAGAAAGACTTGTAAAGATTGCAGGTCTAAAAGTCGTATCGTCAAACGATGAACCTAAAAAGTAATGAACCTATAAGCGACGAGGATATTGAGAAGCTTCGTTACCTAGCTTTCCAAAATGTACGTGAGAATTTCTCTGGTTTCATAGAAGCCTTTGCCCCTAAACTTGTTGCTGACTTTAAAATGGGTAGACACATAGATGTTATCAGTAAAAAGCTACAACAAGTGGAACAAGGTGAAGTCAAAAGACTAATGGTATTCTTACCACCTCGTAGTTCTAAATCCCTTATCTGTTCTAAACTATTTCCTGCATGGTATCTTGGTCGCCACCCTAATCACGAGATACTGTCGGTATCACACAGTGATCAGTTAGCTTCTGACTTTGGTAGAAGTGTAAGAGATGTGGTGAATGACCCAGACTATCAATCAATATTCGAAGATGTAAAACTAAGATCCGATGTTAGGGCTGCTGGTAAATGGCAGACAAACAAAAACGGTGTATATGTAGCAGCTGGTGTACGAACACAGATAGCTGGTCGTGGTGCGCACGTAGCTTTACTTGATGACGTAATGTCAGAGGAAGATGCATTCAGTGAAGCAGGCAGAAGATATATTAAAGAATGGTATCCAGCAGGTTTACGGACAAGGCTTATGCCGAATGGCTCTATAGTTATCATTAACACTCGTTATCATGAAGATGATATCTGTGGTTGGTTATTATCAAACCAAGGCGATGATGAAGACAAATCATTAAACTGGGAAGTTATTCGTATACCAGCATGGGTAGATGAAACAAGCAGTAAGATACTCAACTTACCAGTAGGTGATTCTTATTTTCCAGAATGGAAACCAAAAGAAATATTAAAGAATGATGAATTAGAAATACGTAGACATAATGGTTCACGATACTGGGAATCATTGTACATGCAGAATCCAGTGCCAGATGAAGGTGGTATTCTTAAAAAGTCATGGTTTAGAATATGGGATGAGGTTGATCCACCACATTGTGATTTTGTAATACAAACTTTAGATACGGCATTCTCTACACGAACAACGGCAGACTTTAGTGTTATACAAACATGGGGTATCTTTGTTACTGTAGAAAAAGATAGTGAAGGAGTTGAAAGAGATATTGGTAATTTAATATTACTAGGTAACATTCGTGGTCGATTTGAATATCCAGAGTTACGACAGAATGCACAAGATGCCTATGAGGACCACCAACCAGATATGGTTATCATCGAGAAGAAAGCCAGTGGTCAAAGTTTAATACAAGATTTACGAAGAGCGGGTCTACCAGTTTTGGAATACACCCCAGATCGTGATAAGGTAGCTAGAGCCTATGCAGCTTCACCATTACTAGAAGCGGGAAGAGTTTGGCTACCAAATAAAATATGGGCGCAGACATTATTTGATGAAGCAATTAGTTTCCCAAATGCGGCTCATGATGACCAAGTAGATGCTATGGTCATGGCAGTACACTATATGAAAGATTCTTGGCACTTGCAACATCCCCATGATCCGTATTATAGTGATAGTGATAATACTTATAAAAAAAATAAGGCAACCTATTGGAAGGTATCTAATTAATTATGGCAATAGAGAAAAACCCAGACGATATATCAACACCAATTGAAGTAGCAAAAGAGAAGGTTAATGCTCAGTCTCAAGCACTCGGTATTGATGTAAACATTGATGAAGAACAAGAAGAAGACTTAGCAGTTAATGTAGACCCAACAACTGGTGAAGTTGAAATAGATTTAAACGAAGATAGTGGTAAGGTATTAGCCTCCATCAGTGAAGACTTCTATATGAACCTTGCAGATTTAATGGAAGAAGAAGATTTAGAAGACATAGCTCAAACAGTTATGGATAACTATACGGCTGATAAAGATTCACGAGAAGAGTGGGAACAGACATTTGAACGAGGCTTTGATTTACTTGGTCTTAAACTAGAAGAAACAACAGAACCGTTTGATGGTGCATGTACAGCAACACATCCATTGATTATTGAGAATGCAGTTAAGTTCCAATCAAAAGCATCACAAGAATTATTTCCAAGCAAAGGTCCAGTTAAAACTCAAGTGGTAGGTTCACCTACACCAGAGAAAGAAAAACAAGCGCAACGTGTAAAAGATTTCATGAACTATCAACTCACCGAAGAGATGCCAGAATATTTCGATGAGTTTGAGAAGATGTTATTTCATCTACCATTAATTGGTACGGCAGTTAAAAAAGTTTATTACGATGAAACATTAGGACGACCTATATCAGAGTTCATACCTATCGATCAGTTTCACGTATCTAATTTAGTATCCGATCTTCGTCGTGCCGATCGTTACTCACATATTATCTATCGTTCTGAAAATGATTTACGAAAAGATATGGATGCAGGTATGTATCGAGAAACTGATCTTGGAGATCCAGAGCAAACAGATAGAGGTAACATTACATCTAAAGCAGAACAGATCATGGGACTATCGGCATATGATGAGAACCCATATGATCCAAGCTATGTATTAATTGAACAACATTTATATTTAGATTTACCAGAACCATTCAACAGTCCAACTGGTGTAGCCTATCCATACATTGTTACAATAGATAAAAGTTCTAAGAAGGTTCTTAGTATTCGTCGTAACTGGAATGATGGTGATCCACGATTTGTAAAAAGAGAACACTTTGTTAGTTATAAGTTTGTACCAGGTTTTGGATTCTACGGATTAGGATTAATTCATTTCCTTGGTAATCTAACCATGTCAGCTACAGCTGCAATGAGAGCATTGATTGATGCAGGTCAGTTCTCTAATTTACCGGGTGGTTTTAAAGCTAGAGGTGTTAGAGTTGTTGGAGATAATTCTCCGATAATGCCGGGGGAGTTTCGTGACGTTGAGTCAACGGGTTTAGATTTGGGCAAGTCCATAGTTCCTCTTCCGTATAAAGAACCGTCTCAGACTCTTTATCAAATGTTAGGCTTTGTAGCCACTGCTGGCCAGAAATTTGCTGACACGACAGATCAAGTAGTGTCCGATGCAACGAACTATGGTCCGGTTGGCACGACATTAGCATTATTAGAAGCATCAGGTAAGTTCTTTTCAGCAATTCACAAACGACTCCACAAGTCTCAAAGAGACGAGTTTAAAATATTAGCTAGAATAAACAATGAATTTTTACCGACTGCTTATCCTTATGATATTATAGGACAGTCTGCCGAAGTATTCAAGCAAGATTTCGATGGCCGTATCGACGTACTTCCTGTTAGTGATCCAAACATCCCATCGAACTCACATAGATTAGCGCAAGCACAACTGATGTTACAGTTGGCTTCGCAGTCACCTCCGGGAACTTTCAATATGCCAGAGGTAAACAAAGCGGTTCTTGCCGCAGCTAATGTCGATAATCCAGAGCGATTCATGAATGCGCCTCAACAGGCGATCCAACAAGATCCTCTTGCCGATATCATGTCGGCTACACGTGGACAGCCGATCAAAGCATTTCCAGGACAAGATCACAATGCTCACATCGCCGTGAAGACCGCTTACGTTCAAGACCCGCTCAATGGTGCCAACCCTATTATGAAACAAGTAGAACCAGTATTACTAGCAAACATTCGTGAACATATGGTTCTAAGATTCCAAGAGCAAATGGGTGGACTAATGAAAGCGCAAGAGGGTCAAGTAGACCAAGGCGCTAGTCTCACTGCAATCATGGCAGAAAGTGCACAACAGATATTGAAAGCTAACCAGTTAGCAGCGCAAGGTGGACTGGATAGTATAGAGCAACAAAACCTAAACATTCAAAAACAAGCAATCGAAAATAAAAAAGAACTGGAATTAAAAGATTTACAGCTTAAAGAAAAAGAGATCAAGATAGATGCAATGGTAGAAGCAGCAAAGCTTGATGAAAAGAAAAAATCTGAAACAGAGAATGTAACAGCAAAAGTTGTTATGGACTTGTTAAAGATGATGGATAAAGATAAAGTTGTCGTAGCAACTAACGATCAACAGAATTTAGCAGCAGGAGGACCAGTACAAGCTACCGATATGTTAAAGATGGCCGTTGATCAAGCTGCATCAGTCGGACGACCAGACCCATCAATTCCACCAGTAGTTAAGCCAATACAACCACCGATGGAAGAAGAGGAGAAGGAAGAAGAACGTAGGGCTTTAAACTTTTTAGAACAAGCTAAAAGAGCACAGAACATACAACAACAACCAATGGAGAAAGAAATGTCTACAGAAGATATTAATTTATTAAAACAAGTTAGAGATACAAACTTAGAAAGATTTGACCTTGATAATATTGAAGGTGGTAAAACAAGTGCAATAAAAAAAATTGTTAATGCTGGAAACTATATTAAAGATGTAGAAAGCGACAACAATCCAATGGCTAAGAACCCAACATCAAGTGCAGCAGGTCTATACCAGTTTACCAAAGGTGCACTAAAGACGGCCGTTAACAGACTTAAAAACACTGTAGGCGAAGATAATCTACCAAGTTGGGCAGAAGATGCGGCTAAACACGGTGATGCTACAAAGCTCGATCCACTAAAACAACAGATACTTTTTGAAGCCGACATGTTCCAAAAGAAAGGATCAGATAAATATTTAAAAGATATAATTGAGAATGATAGTGTTGATGCGCTTATGGACTATTATAATAAACTTCACCATACGGCACCTGATGAAGCTACAAATAAAAGAGCAACAGAAAAATTAGCTTTTGTTGATCTAACGAAAGACGTAGATATTGCATAATATATCTCAACACGGTGTGGTCATTCCTGATCCCACCGTTTGTTTTGGTGACAGTGAATATGAACCCAATACAAACGAATACCCTATTATTTATGATAAACTTAAAGATAGTTTATTAGATAATAATATTAAATTATTTAGTAATGCAATTATTGAACTTCACAAAGAATTAAAATCAGATGCGCAAGTTCAAAAACAATTAGAAGCTGCAATAAAAGGTTTCGCACTTAAAGATAAATATAAAAATATAAAGTATAGTGGCCCTAAAACATTTGATGACTTAGGATATTATGCAACCACGATAGATATAGATCCACTTGTTAAATGTTTAGAAAAAGATATTGATGATCTAAAACAAAGAGATCCAATTAGAAACACACGAGTTCAAGATAAGATAATAAACCTACCTCATAATCATGAGATACATAAAAAAATAAATACAATATATTCTAAACTTAATATCACTAAGAATACGTATGAGATTACAGATATTAACTTACACATCAGTGATGCTAACGATACATTCAACGAATACTTTCAAACAGACCAACGTAAGAAACCAAAGAATAAACTGTATACATTACATATAGATCCCAAATACAGTTATATAAAAACTATTATATATTTAAACGAAGTTAAAAATAACAATGGACCTTTTGCCTATGTTCCAGAAAGTCATAGATGGTATTTCGATGAGGTTGAAATGTTATTCTGTAAGAGTAATCAATTAGTAAATACATTATCAAACTCAAGTCAACGAAAGTCAAATGCTTCACTACCAATATGGGCACGTAAGAATTCATACTTTTCTAGACAGTTACTTGACGGTGCACATACAAGTGAAACTGTATATTCTAAATTAAAACACTTTACAACTGATGAAACTAATTTTATATTATTTGAACCGAACCATGGTTGGCATAGAGGAACTCATGTTGAAGATGGTGAACGTATAGCACTACAAGTGATAATGAAACCAAATGAACTTAACTGATAAACTTTCTGACGAGGTGTTACAACGAAGAGTGTTTAATCCATACTACTATGATTTACACACTAAAGAATTTTTAATAGGTAAAACCAAAGATTACATTCCTAAAGATAGTTATGTATTAGATATTGGTGCAGGTGTTGGTCAATACACACGATGGTTTGCGAAACATGCTGATATTGTATTTGCATTTGAAGCTGTACCTCCAGTCTACGATCAACTAAAAAAGATAGAAGATGAGCACAGTAATGTCACCACACATAATGTGGCTATGAGTAATATGGAGGGTAACCAAAAGTTTTATGTAGATGACAAAAGATTATCAAACTCGTCATTTCAAAATCTTGTTAGTGGTATACCTATAACTGTGGAAACAAGAACCATTGATTCAATGTATGCAAAGACTCTCATACATGGCTATAAGTGTGGTTTCATAAAAATAGATACAGAAGGAACAGAACTTGATGTATTAGAAGGTGGAGAGAAAGTTATAGAAAGAGATAAACCAAACTTAATGGTTGAGGTTTATGATAAGTTTAATAAGTATCCAGTAGAAACAACCTTTGAATTTTGTTTTAGACATGGCTATACATGTTTTTATAATCACAGAGGTAAAGGACTTCAACCAGTGAAAGATACTGAACACGGTGTCAAAGTAGCTATAACAATGCCAGACATAACGGATGGTGACTTTTTATTTGTACATGGCAGTAGAACTTAATCATAGTGTATTTATACACGTACCGAAGACTGGTGGCCGTTGGGTAAAACAAATGTTATTTAGCTATGTAGAAGGCGCTAAAGCTATCGGTGATGCGATATATGACTCACATAATACACCATTCACCCATAAGCAGCCTTTTGCTTTCCTACGGCATCCTATGACGTTTGTGCATAGTTTGTTTCACCACAGAGCCAGAAAGAAAGCTAACAAGTATGGTAACAAATGGAATTGGCAAGAAGACATAAGACTGGAACGAGAATGCCAAGCCGAAGACTATGAAACATTCCTGACTAAAATAGTAGAGAATAAGAATGTAGTAAAAGATTATTATGATCACTATACTTTAGATCATTATCACAATATTGGTTTTGGCTACATGGAAACATTGTGTGATGATTTGATAATGATTATGGATAACCTTGGTGAAGAGTTTGATGAGCCAGCTATACGAACTCACAGTAAACTTGTGATAGGTGGACGAGATGCAGCTGGTCCTATATCAGTTCAAGAGGCTATGATAAAAGAAGAATATTTAAAAGCAATGTATGAATCAGAAAAAGAATTATTTGAAAGGCACCCAAGATGGATCCCATAGCCGATTATCTTAGAGAGAAGTTGACGACAACTAAAAATAATTTAAGTGAAACAATAGCAACAGGTTCTTCTGAAAATTACTCAGACTATAAATATCAGGTCGGTATAATTGAAGGGTTGACTATTGCTCTTGAAGAACTTAAATTAGCTGAGAAAAACTTACACAACCAAGGAGAAGAGTAATATGAAAGCAGCTGGAGTAGCTACTGCCGCAGCAGGCAACGACGAATGGATTAGTAATAAAGAAGTAAAAGACCCAGAGGTTCTACCTCACATACCAGGTTATCATGTATTGATTAGACCAGTGGCTATAAGAGAGAAGACCAAGGGTGGTATTTTACTTCCAGATAAATTCAAAGATGATGCAAAGTATTTAACTACAGTCGGTCGTGTCTTAAAAGTAGGTGAACTAGCCTATGCCGATCGTGATAGATTTAAAGGTGGCTCGTGGTGTAAACCAGGCGATTATGTTGTGTATGGTAAATATCAAGGTGATAAATTTTCTTACCAAGGAATAAAAATGATTTTATTATTTGATGATCAGATACTAATGGTTATTCCTAATCCAGGAGATTTAGATCCTACCTATTTGGATGTTAGTAAGTAATACTATATACTTAGCTTATTGACGTAATCGTAACTCGTAACTACGGAGAAGAAATGAACGAAGAAACAAAAACTCAAGACGACGGATATCAAGAGATTGATATATCAAAACCCCAACAAGAAACTAAAGAACCAGAATACGAGGTTGTTGACGAAGAAGAAAAACAACCGAAGGTCGAAGCTAAAACAGAAAAGCCACAAGTTGAAGAACCAAAAGATCCAGAGGAGCTAGATGGTATCAACACGGCAGGCGCTGAAAAACGTATCAGACAACTTATTAAACAACGTAAAGAGAGAGAAGAACAACTCGAAGCGCAACAAAAACAGATTGAAGAACTTCAGTCTAAACTACAGAATACTAATAAAAAGGTTCAAGAAACAGAAGCTGCCAGTTTAGTTAGTTATGAAAATCAACTTAAAGAAAAACTTAAACTTGCAGAAGAAGGATACAAGAATGCTTATGACTCAGGTGATAAGGATAAACTTCTTGATGCCCAGAAAGCTATTGCCGATGCAACAACCGAACTTAGAATGGTTGATGCTAAGAGATTCTATATGGATGATCAAGCAAAGAAAACTGAAACAGTTGAGCCTAAGAAGGAAGAAGAAGCTAAACCATCACAGCAAACTCAACAACCACCGAAGCTACATAAACTAGCTAGAGAGTGGATATCTGATAATAGTGACTGGTACAATAAAGATAGAATACTTACTCAAGCTGCACATATTGTTAATGAAGATTTATTACAAGAGGGCTTTGATCCAGAGAGTGAAGAGTTTTATACTGAGATAAGTAAAAGGCTAAAGAAAGAAATGCCTCACAAGTTTGGTCAGCAGGAAGAACCAACAAACAAACCTGCTCAAGTGGTTGCTGGAAAGTCACGTACTTCAGCATCATCTAAAGGTAAGATACGATTATCTCAAGAAGATGTTCGTCTTGCCAAAAAGATGGGAGTACCACTTGATGTGTATGCTAAAGAAAAAGCGAAGGTCGAGAAGGCTGGAGATGACTACACTACTGTAAATGTATAACGTGGATATGAAAGGTAATATTGATTTATGACTACAAAAACAAATGACGTAAAAGTGACTCGTTCGACACAACAAACATCTCGTAAACAAAGAGGTGTATATGAAAAGAAGAATTGGTTAAAGATTCCTGAAGAGGTAGCCAACAGATTCAAAGAAAAAGGACTTGTCCTTAGATGGATCAGAGTTTCTCTAAAGGGTCAGTATGATGATCAGAACGTACAGGAAAAGCAATTCGAAGGGTGGGACTTTGTTCGACCTGAAGATGTTCCTGAACTTAGTGCTGGTTTTCAAAGCCAAGCTGCCAGTAGTCTCGGTAACCTTGTTATTCGTGGTGATGTAGCTTTAGCGGCAAACACTATAGAAAACAATGAGGGGTACAGACAACATGTGGATGAATTCACACAGTCTCAAACCGATGCTATTAACAGACAGCTTATGAGCAAGAACGATCCTCGTATGCCAATCTCTAACAACAGTAAATCAAAAGTTACCACAGGAAGACCGACACACTTTAATAAATAGAGTTTGTTGGTTTAATTATAACAACAACACTAACTTTTGAAGGAGGTTAAGATGGCAACATCTAAAAATCTGAATGGACTTCAACCTTCTAGAATGCGTGGTGGTGGATATAATACGAGTGGTATGAATGAATATGATATTGCAAACAGCAATAACGTAGACATCTTCCAAGGCGATGTAGTAAAAATCGTCGACGGTGCTATTCAAAAAGTATCGGCTACTGGCAATCTACAAGCTGGAGTTTTTATGGGTGTTAACTGGGTAGATCCAACTACTAAACAACCTACGTTTAGTAATTATTTTCCAGCAAACACTTCATCATCAACTGGTAAACCAAAAGCTTTAGTTCTTGATGATCCTAATGCTACATATATAGTACAAGCAGATGCGACTGTCGCTGACACTCAAATCGGTCTGAACTTTGATGTGACTTTAGGTTCTGGTTCAACTATCACAGGTATTTCTGGCTTCGGTATTAAAGGCGGAGCGGGAGATGAGGCTGCAAAGGCAATAAGAGTGCTTAGAAGGTCTACATTACCTGGTGAAAGCGCAACCGATCAATTTCCAAAGTTTGAAGTTAAACTTAATCTACATAGAGATGACTACGGTAAAGGGTCAGTCGTTTCTATAACTGACTTATAGGAGGGAATATTATGGCTATAAATAGAGGTAATATCGCAAAACAGCTCCTTCCTGGATTAAATGCAGTCTTTGGATTGGAGTACGGATCTATAGAGGACGAACACGTTCCTTTATTTGATACAGAAAACTCGGATAGAGCATTTGAAGAAGAGGTTCTATTCACTGGCTTCGGTGAAGCACCAACTAAATCAGAAGGTGCAGCTGTACAGTATGATTCTGCAACAGAGTCATTCACAAGCCGTTATTCACATGAAACAGTTGCTTTAGCTTTCGCAGTTACTGAGGAAGCAATGGAAGATAACTTGTATGATACTTTTGCTAAAGTACGTGCAAGAGGTCTTGCAAGAGCAATGTCAACTACTAAGCAGGTTAAAGCTGCTAATGTGTTTAACAATGGTTTCAGCACATCGTTTCCTGGTGGAGATGGACAACCGTTCTTCTCAAACTCTCACCCAGTAATGAGTGGGACTCAAGACAACTTACTAGCAGCATCAGACTTATCTGAAGCTACACTAGAAACTGCCTTGATTGCTATCCAACAAACGAAGGATGACAGAGACATCTTAATTGGTGCACGTGCAAGATCATTGCATATTCCACCAAACCTACAGTTTACTGCTGAGAAAATTCTTAACAGTACATTGTCAACACAGATTGGTGTTAACCCTGGTACAGCTACCAACGGTGCAACTAATCTAAATGATGTTAATGCTATCCGTTCAATGAGTATGCTACCTAGTGGGTATTTCGTGAACCACAGATTCACAGATACTAATGCATACTTCATTAAAACAGATGTTCCAAATGGAGCTAAAATGTTCGTAAGAGCACCTTTAGCTACTAAGATGGAGCCTGATTTTGATACTGGTAACTTGAGATTCAAAGCTAGAGAAAGATATAGCTTTGGTTTTAGTGACTGGAGATCATATTACGGTTCTGCTGGATCATAGGCAAATCAATGAAAGGGGTCTTAACTGGCCCCTTTTATTTTTTATAAGGAATTAATTATGGCAACAAATATTAAAGCAAGTTTTGTTTCAGCTACTGGTACGATTGATTCAAGTTCTGGTCGTATAAGAGGCTATAGTTTTGTAAATAATTCTACATCTATTAAAGAAGTTATCTTGAGAGATGGTGGCGCTTCTGGTGATACTGTCTTAAAAGTACAACTTAATAGTGGTGGAGCAACGGATCAGTATATTGAAGATGCTGGTATTCGTTACGAAACAAATTTACATATAACTGTACCTACAAGTGCGGCTGGCACAGTCTTTACTGGTTAGACGTATGGCTACTCGTAAAAAGAAAAAAGGTATGGGCATAAAGTCCAGTGTTAAATCTGGTAACTTTAGGCCAACTAAAAAAGGTGCGGGTATGACGGCCAAAGGTGTAGCGGCTTATCGTCGTGCAAATCCTGGGTCTAAATTAAAGACTGCTGTTACAGAATCAAAACCAACTGGCAAACGAGCTAAAAGAAGAAAGTCATTTTGTGCACGATCTGCGGGTCAAGCCAAGATGCATAATATTAACTGTCGAAAGACACCTAATAAAAGAATCTGTCAAGCAAGGAGGAGATGGAAATGTTAGATATGAATATGATTTGGATGAAGATTAAAGAAAAGATCAAGTGTTCTGAATGTAAAAAAGAATGGTACATAGCCGCAATAGTAGGTTTACTATTATGGTGTTGGATATTTTAAGATGGCTGATAAAGAGTTAACTGATCTTAAACTTGAGCTAACTCGTCATATTGAAAGAGAAGCTCAGTTACGTGAGGACGTATCAGAACTTAAAACAGATATGGGCTGTGTTAAACGATCTATCTTTCAAGTTAAATGGTTAGTTATTGGTGCTGTATGTGCTACGATTTTTATGCAATCTGGAGCCACTTCAGTTATAGCAAAGATACTTATAGGTATTTAATATGGCAATAAGTCGTGCTAATATAAGACAACAAGTAACGAAAGGACCACAAAAGAAAAAGTGGACCCGGAAGTACAAGAAGTCTATTAACTGTAAAAACCCAAAAGGTTTTTCACAACGAGCACATTGTGCTGGTAGAAAGAAAAGGGGTAGATAATGCAAGTAACAAAAAACGTAATAAAGTTTAATAAATTATTAGTTAAGATTCCAAAAGCTACTAAAAGGGTGTGGGACTTATCAGAAAACAGATGGGGTTACAAATATGACAAAACTATGTCCTAGAGGTAAAGCTGCTGCCAAACGTAAGTTCGCAGTCTATCCTTCAGCTTATGCAAATGCATATGCATCAAAAGTCTGTGCTGGTAAAATAAAAGATGATCGTGGAACTAAACGAAAAGACTTTAGAGGACCAAAGCCTAAGAAAGCTGGAGGTGGTAAGATTAAGTTAGCTGGTGGTGGTAAGACTGCTAGGGCTTATCGTACAACTACAAGACCTAAAATGTCAACTAAGCCAAAACCAACTGTTAAAGAAGATACAACTTTTATTGATTATAAAAAGATAGCTGGTATGAATGATTCTAAGAAAACAAAAGCTAGACCAGCTCGTTCACCACTAAGAAGAAAAATGAAAATGAAAATGAAAAAGGGTGGTATAGCTCGTGGTTGTGGTGTAGTGAAACGAAAAAAAGTAACTAAGTATTATTAATATGGCTAAGAAAGGTTTAAAGACTTGGTTTAAAGAAGATTGGGTTGATATATCTACTGGTAAAAAGTGTGGACGTAAATCAGCTAAGTCGTCAAAAAGAAAGTATCCAGTCTGTCGTCCGAAGGCAGTTGCTAATAGAATGACAGCAGGACAGAAAGCTGCGGCTGTTAGAAGAAAAAGAGCCAAGACTAATACTGGTCCAAAGCCTACATCCATTCGTTATCCGATTAGCGCTAGTGGACGTAAACAGAAAGTTAAAACTAAAAGAAGAAAGTAGACGACGATGATAGATCCATTCATGGCTTTCGCCGCATTAAAAGGCGCAACCGATACTATAACCAAAGCTATTAAAGCTGGTAAAGATTTGGCTAATATGTCAAGTGTTGTATCGAAATGGGCCAAGGCCGAAGCTGGTTTACAAGTTGTAGCTAGTAATAAGTCAAGTGGATTAGGTAAAGTTCTTGGTAAACTAACTGGAGCAGAACAGAATGCTATTGATGCACACTTTAGAAATGAAGAAGCAAAGAGAATACGAGATCAAATGAGAGAGATGTTTGCATTGTATGGTTCTCCGGGACAATGGGAGAGACTACAAAAAGAAATTGCATTTGAAAGAAAGAGACAGGCAACATTATTAAAACAAAAAATACAGATGCAAAAACGAAGAAAGAATATTATAATAGGAATCGGAGCTGGGTTGATTGGATTGGCAGCCATAGCTTTCGAAGTATATGTGTTAACCAATCTATAACAAGGAGTAAGTAAAATGAGTAAAGTAAAAACTAAAAAGTCCATAGCTACGAGTAAAGGGACAATTACTTCAAGAGAAGTAAATCCATTTACAAAAGCTAAACAATTAAAAAGAAAAGGAAAAAGCAAAACATATACAGCTTATGTAGAGCCTGGAAAAATTAATAAACCAGGTGCCACAGGTCTGTCTCGTACAAAACGACAAGGGAAACAAGGCACACAATCTGGTGCAACGGCAATTTCTAGAAAAAAACTACCACTGGGAACAAAACAAACACCAACTAAAGAACGGTTAAAAGCTAAAAATAGAGATAAAAAATCCAGTGATAAGATTAGATCAGCTGTTGTTAAAGTTTTAAAAGGTGGAGGTAAAACATCTAAATACATGAAAAAAGGTGGTAAGGCCAAACTTATGGGTGGTGGTAAAGCATCTAAATACAGAATGAAAGGTGGAGGTAAGACTTCAAAATACAGAATGAAAGGTGGAGGTAAGACTTCCAAGTATATGGCAAGAGGCGGTCGAGCTAGATAGTGTCTTATACTATTTCTAATATCCCACATTTTAAATGTTGGGTGAGGAAAGAGTTCACAC
>Ga0208767_1000628_pt1 | contig 29227 bp, 48 predicted proteins | sample VirMetDEL_Mar_21_FD_184514 | JGI IMG/M metagenome (GOLD analysis project Ga0208767, IMG submission 184514) | Aqueous microbial communities from the Delaware River and Bay under freshwater to marine salinity gradient to study organic matter... | ecosystem: Environmental > Aquatic > Marine >... | reverse complement strand
AGGTTGTACAGGAAGCACAATACAAGCGTCTAGCAGCTATAAGACACCCGCTATGGGTTCGAGCAATGGCTGCGCAAATCAGTTCAAAAAAATCAAAATTTTTTAGGTGGCACGACTCTGGCGACGTCCAGGACGTGGAACACCTCCAAAAGATCTATGAGGTTTGCAGGTTAACGCCAGACGTGCAGCACTGGATGCCAACGCGGGAAGCGTGGGTTAAACCGTATCTGAAGGATGCGCCAGATAATCTAGTAATAAGATTCTCAATGCCTATGGTAAACCAGGAAGCAGCGGAGAGCTGGCCTCATACATCTACGGTGGTGACAACCGGCAGGACTTGCCCAGCTCCAGATCAAGATAATGCTTGCGGCAGCTGTAGACAATGCTGGGACAAAAACGTTAAGAACATAGCATATGGCCAGCATTAAACGTTCAGCTCTGGCCCCTGGCTGCGTGGTGGATCTCACCGCGCTATCAACTGAAATATTTATAAATTATAGAAGCTTCGAGCACCAGGCGGCAAGCGACGAGCGTCAGGCGCCAAGCTCTTCAAGCAGCAGGCGACAGGCGTCAAGCCCCGAGCAACAGGCGGCAAGCGACAAGCCAGAGGCGGCAAGCTGCAAGATGCTAGATCCTTCGTAAAGTTTAACCTCATCAAGTTTCTTGCTTCTAGGAGCGAGAGGCTTAACTAGGATAAAAGTATTCTTAGGATGCTTCACGTGGAAGGCAATTTGATGTGGTGAAAATATAATTTTCTTACTCTTAGTTACTTTCAATTCAATAGTAAAAAATGTGTGATTTTTATTGTAGCACAATAGATCTGGTACGCCTGGAATGCTAATATTTTCTATTCTTGTAAGATGAAAATTTTTAAAATTTTGTTTAACTTCTTGATAGAATTTTGTTTCAGGTTTCAAGGTAACTAAACCTTCTTCAAGACTTTGCCCATACGCCACTTTTCTGGTTCTATTGTAAGAACTAGTCTGTGCGTTTCCCTTACACCTATCAACTTATTTTCTAATAATCTTATTTCTTTGATGTCATAAAATTCTCCGTTTGGTAGACAAACTTGCACTCTAGCATTTTGTGCTACTGGAGATTTTAAAAACTTTTCTAATGCCTGTCTAAATAATATTCCTCTGATCATAATGTATTCAGGCCAGTGCAGTCTCCCGTCCTGGCCTTCACCTAAATAGGAACTTGCCTTATACTAAATATTACGGTATAAGTCAACTATGGGTAGACACAAAGAATTAACAGAAATGCAAAGAAAGTTTGCATATGAATTAGTAACCAATGAAGGCAGGAAGACTAAATATGAATGTGCCATTGATGCAGGTTATGCAAAAGAAAGAGCGCAAGTCACAGCGTCTGAACTAACCAATCCAAGACTACATCCTTTGGTTGTTCAATACATTGGTGAACTAAGAGAAGAATTTCAAAAAAAATATGATGTGACTTATGAACGTCACATATCTGAATTAGCAAAACTAAGAGAAGAGTCTAGAAAGAAAGGTGCTTGGTCTGCAGCAATTAATGCTGAAGTAGCTAGAGGTAAAGCGGCAGGATTATATGTTGAACAAAAAATAATAAGGACCGGCAAGTTAGAAGATTTATCTTCAGAGCAATTAGAAGCTCGTATGAAACAAATAATCAATGAGTACTCGCCGATCCTAGAAGGTGTTGAAGTTAATGAACTAAAACAAAAAGTTTTAGATTATTCTTCATCAGAAGAGTCTTCGTCAGAATCTTCATCCATTGATTCATCAACAGATTCATCTTCCATTTCTAAGACTTCGTAGATATTAGCAATCTTATTTTCTAATTCTTCTACTTTTTCTTCCAACTGTTCTATCTTGTTTTTATTTTCGACTTCGTCGTCTTTGTATCCAAACATATTTTCTCCCTGTTAGATTATTGACACGATAAACATTCATCAGAATTTCTATCCAATTCTGCTAAAGCTTCTTCTTTACACTCTTTGCAAAGTTTAGCTTCAGTGTTGTAGGCAACAAACTCTGTTTCACATTTATCACATTTTTTGATTGATGACATATTTTCTCCTTATATGTTTATCTTCTCCAGTTTCTTTATGCATCCCATTGGAAACACATTTCTATCTGAAAAAGATTCGAAGGAGTTATCATAGGATGAAAATGTTTTCAGCATATTTTTATCCTTTGAAAAAATATATGCAAAAGTAATCATTTCTGCAGGTTTCATCTTGGTAAATTCATCTGAATCTGCGTGCCCAGCATCGCCTAATATATCTAACCACGTAATTTTATAGAAATAGTACCTTTTCTTGTTAATCAGTACCGACCTATATTTAGACTTCTTTTTAACCATAACCCCTTATACCACCTCTTGCCTAACTTCCTACTTATAAGACCCAAAATATCTTTTTATATAATTACCCTTCTAAAAGTGAAAAAAAGAAGTAGGAAAGTCGGAAATAAAAAATAGTCCTTATTAATCAAAGGTTTAGGAGCAATTTCGTCCCGACTTTTCCCCGACTTTTCCGACTTTTTCCTCGCCCCTCGCCGCTAGAAGCTAGACTCAGAGCCACTTTTTTACGTTTTGCAAAAAAGTCGGGAGTATTTTTTTTCAAATTATCTATATAATTAGCGGTTAATTTAACCTTTTTTAACCAATTTTTGTACACCATTTTTTTAGTATTCGCGTCAGAGTTGTAGAATTCTGCCGCAATTTGGTCACATTCACGCGAGAGTTGCATTAGATTTGCCATAATAAGTTCCTACTCTTTCAATTGCAAGTTGTGAAAATTCCCTCATTCTTTTTCCATTAATAATAAACCTTTGAAAAAAACAATCAGGAGTTGTCATTAAAATTACAGCTTGGTCAATGTCAGACCCATAAACGTGGTTATGTGCAATAGCATATAAACAGGCTTGTAAGTAATAATCTGTAATATATTCATCTCTTTTAGGCTTGCTTGTTGACTTAAAGTCTATTATGCTTTCGCGCCCTTGATAAATACCAACCAAGTCTGAGCTACCCGCATATAAATCAGGATAATGAAGCACGCATTCTAAGCCCTGTATTTCCTCTAAATCAGGTAAACCCTTGTCTATGATGGTCTGAGCCATTCTATGCGCCTCTGCGCCCACGTCTGTTAGATCTAGAACGTTTTTTCCAAGGAGATAACCCTCTATAATTGAATGCATTTTAGTGCCTCTACTAGTAGATGAATTCTTAATTCTTTCTGCCTCAACTTCGCCAACTTTCTGTCTCCATTTAGCCAAACTAGCTTTAGTTTCTTCAGACTTAGTTGCATCTAATATGGTAGTCACACTAGGTAGTTTAGAATTACCTATTGAGTAATGTCTTTGACTATTAATTAATTCTCTAACTGATTTTGGATAGTCATATAATTTATTCCACTTATGCATTAGAATTGATCCTCTTCAACTTCCCAATCATCAATATTATATTGCACACCTTTTTTATATTCAGCCCACCACTTATCAAATATTTCAATTGGTGATAATTTTCTTTCTTTTTTAACTCCAACTGAATTACCTTTGTGAGTATTCCAAAATAAATTTCTTATGCTGTAATCCCATTTCATATCGTTCTTATGACTTACAACACAATATTTTTCATCCCCTGGATGAGGTATGAAAGCTGCCGCAACAAGTATGTGCATTTGTAATTTTTTACATCCCATACCTATGGATACACCTGCATAAGGTTGCCTGCTTTGTGGTATACCTGGAACCCTAATCTTTCCTGATTTATTATGTACACTTTGAATCCAAGGAAATACAGGTTCATTAAAATATCTTGGAAGTAAGTTTGGTCTTTCTTTTGTTACATTTGTTGAATAAAAATAATGATACGCACCACTAGAATGAAGTATGAATTCACCTGGTTTTAATACTTGTTTTAATTCAAAAAATTTTCCTGGTGTTGAATCAAAAGGTATTTTTAAATCATATAAATCAATTGAGTTAACGGCCCTTACACCATTAACTTCTATGGGTAATGATTCAGATCCAAATAAATCTAATTGATTATCTTTTATTGACAACTCTGCCCCCTGCTGCTCGCTTCCTGTCTCTCCAACGACAATCCACTTCTAGCTTTTTATCATCTTTACCATAGCACAAAGTAATTAGACTCCCCTGGGCAGTATCTTTAATCCAAAATTTTTTAAAATCGTTTAGTATAATAGTCTTAGATCGCTGCATAAAATTTATCCGTGGTAGTTATGGCTTGATTAATTACTGTCTTACAAACAAACTCATTATAGTTTTGTGTTAAGTAAAAATCAGCACCGTGTTGATGTAGTTTAGTTTTAAAATTATCTTCCCATAGAAAATAAGTATTCCAAGAATGTGGATTCTTTTCTAATAACAACATTAAATTGTTTTCTTGTATGCCACCAAAGTATTCTGAGATTGGATATTTCTTTACAAAATTTAATTCATTTTCATTTACCCATACATACCAAACGTGATGATGATAGCCTCTCCACGCCGGATCACCGCCATCAATGTGTTTCTTCAATTCAGCCATAGGACTTGGCGTTTCTATATATCCTGCTTTAGCAACTCTTTGCATTTCCTTTATGACTCTAAATGGATAAATCAAATCTTCTAAAACGTGTCTGCAATAAACAAAATCAAATTCCTTATCTTCATATGGCAATGGCTCATCATTAAAATTACAAACCTTATGTTTGCTAGCATCTATGGGTTGGATTCCGTGTTGCCATCCACAAAAATGTGTGGCGTTTTTAAATGGTGTATTGCCTGGTCCTAGTTCTAATACTTTTTTACCAACTGTAATTTTTTCTATATGATCTAAAACTTTTTTATTTGGTCCGTAATGTTTAATCATTTTATATTTCTAAAAACATTGAAGTTAACTTAATCAAACCAATAAAAAGAATGATGCCAATTACAATTTTATTTGAATTAATTTTTTTAGATTGTTTTATAACGTGCTGTAAACGTCTTTGTTTTGGTGTCATAGTATTCCTTTTATTTTTTTTATTCTATTATTCTTGTGATCTCTTACCATAGTATAGGCAGTTTTACCATCATATTCGTATCCTAGTATTTCATATACTTTTATTTTGCGTTTCTTTTTTCTTTTAGTTTTCTGCATAAAAAATCATTTGCCTTTTTTAATTTCCTAATTTCATTTGTTAAAAGTCTCATCATACTATAACTTAAAAAAGCTTCCTGTCTCCTTAAACCGCGTTCAATTTGAACGCTAGTTTGTGGGATCTCATTTAATTTTTTAAGTCGTTCTATGTCTTCACTTGATATCATTGCAATCTCGTCATTTTTTCTAAGTCTTTAAGTACATCGTCAGTGATATCTACTTCACCTTGTGAATTACATTTAGCGCATTGAATGACAACTTTTTCTTTTTCAGAAGTATCTTTCCATATCTTTCGATATCCATTTCCATCACAGTGTGGACAAATAATTTTACCTGACATTGTTCCTCCAATGTGATTGTACATATTTATTTCTTTTTGAACTAACTGCATTAAAGTAAGAAAGTATTTTCTTATCTTTTGTTTCTGGTAATAAGAAACCTGATTTTATGCCTTTTAGTTTTTGGACTCTTCTCCAAAGTCTTTCAGGATCTATTCCTGCAAGATCACAAATGTTATCAAATCTTTTAGTTCTAACTTTAAAAAAATCTGTAACTTTATTTTTTTCGTGCTCACATATCATTATTGTATTTACATCAAATATATCTTCAAGAGCTTGATTTAACACAGCTCTCCAAAGTCTTGTTTCAGGTGATGTATTGTCACGTTCCTGTAAAGTTTTATTTAGATAGTTTACCATTTAACATTCTCGCTTTCTCATTCACTAATGTTTTAACTACTTGACTACGACTTAACTTAATATCTTTTTTAAGTTTTGTCTGCATCTTTGTTATTGTTGCATACGTATCATTATCGACGGTGACGTTTTTATACTTGCTAAAGTCAGTCATAATATATATTCTCCTTTATTGTTATTTATAATTCCTAATATAGGATATTACTTCAAATATGTCAAGATGAAATTTTTATTAGTTATTCAAATATGTTCTGTAATTGCGCAACAATGTACTCAACCTGTTGAGGTAGGCAGATATAAGGACCATTATGACTGTGCAACCGCAGGTTTTATTAATGCTATGGGTGCTATAAGAGAAATAGGCGTTGAGGAAGTAAATAAAAACAAATTATTAGTTAATTTTTCTTGTAAAGAACAAGAGGCTATTTAACATTACAATAGTGGCCAACAACTAATTTATTGTCTAAAGTATACCAACCTTGTGGTTCACCAATATTGTCTTTATATTTTGCAACTTGTTCAATGATTCTTTGACCGACTACAGCACAATTATCTTCCGTATCAACAGGATAATAATTTTTTTCTAGGTTATCAGGGCCAGATAATAATATTACTATGACTACTAAAGACTTCATCCTTGTCCTCTTGCTTTTTTTCTTTTTGGTAATCTTTTATTAAATGATTTAGCGTGTCTACCTGGACGCTTTCTTGGAAATTCTTTTATGAAAGTTATTGAACCTATGGATGATTTTTTCTTAGCCATTCTACGTCGTAATCATCTAGTTTTAAATATTTAATTGAACCATTTACATATTGTCTTGTATCTTCACCACAGTTTGTACATCTAAAATAATCACTTACGATTGCAACTAAAATTGCATCTTCTTCACAGTTTGGACAAATACCTGCAACTGTTTCAATGTTACCTAATTTAATTAAATGTAATTTATCTTTCACCACGGTTTATATTTCACCTTACCATCTTCTCGATAAGCAATCAATGATTGCTTACGATTTAAATCTGATGAATAACTACAATGGACCCACCCTGATGATGGTTCTCCTTCCTTGTAGAACTCAAGAATAATCTGGTCCCAAATAAGGTTATCTCTAATCCATTGTGCTAATTCTTTATTATCTACTCCTGGTATTTCAAAGTCAGCTGCTGCTGAATTATTATCTGCGCAATGTTGACTGTTAATACTAGAACCTATTTCAATATTTAATTCTGCACAACGAAATCCGCTACGAATGATTAAAGGTTTGTCAAACTCACTACGTACTGGTTGTAAAATATTTACAGCTAGTGCTTTTAAATTGTCTATTTGTTTTGGAGAAGGATTATTATTAATGCCTTTCCTCTCCGCTATATCGGACTTAGTCATTTCGTCCAATGTTATATTGGCTGTAAGTTTCATCTTATAATATTTGTTCGAATGGATTTAACTTTATTAATTTTCCTGGACATTTACAATAGTTAAAAACTTTACAAATTTTACACCAAATTTTAGTCATATTATTTCTTTTGACCAAAATATATCAATAATACAATGATTACAATGGCTAATGCTAACATTATTTCGCTTTAATGATTTTTTCAATTGTTAAACTTCCGTCCACGTTTTTTGTTATCTCAGCCTCTACTTCACCGCACATAAATTTTTTATTTTCCATACTTATATTTCTCTCTGCTTCCCTTTTATGCTTAAGACAGTTAGATATTGAATCTTGAATCCTGTGTTCTACTAATTGTCCATTAATAAATAAACATAATGCTATTACAAAACTTACTCCCATTATACAAACCTTCCTTTATTTGGTCCTTTTTTAATCATATATTTGGATGTGCCATTAGCACCTATTTCTACTTCTTTACGAAGCATTTGAAAAAATTTCATTTCTTTTTTTGAATCTGAAGATTCTTGTGCGTATTTAATACTTTTGTATTGATTTATTTTATCTCTATCAGCCATTACTTCATCCTCCAATATTCAGTTATTTGTTTCCATTCACACTCGAAATCTTCACAAGTATAATCATACTCCTGAAAGGTTCCTGCATTAATGCCCGTTTCCATTCCCATTACTAAATTTAATATCTCTTGTTGCGTCTTTAAGTTTTTCAACATCTTTTTTTAATTTTTCTATTTCCTCTTCCATCATTTTGATCATTACACCGGTGTGTAAATTCTCATCTAATAACATTTGATGCTTTTCTATTTGTTTTGATGTCCATTCAAGAAGCATAAATTGCTCCTGGTCAATAGGCTTCTGGACGCTCGCCTCTAGTAAATCTTTTTCAAATAGCTGGTCCCTTGTCTCTAGTTTATTGAGTCTTTCAATTACCCCAAAGGCAAACCACGCGGCAACTGCTACGGCACCTATAATAGATAAAAGGTTTCTAAGTGGCAAAGCCACGTTAGTTTCATCGTTTATTTTCATAAACTCTATTTAATACTTATTGTTTATAGGATCAATTACTCTTTTTTCTCTATTTCATAGAACATTTTGTCAGAATCTTCCGTAACCCATTCCGAACCTTCAACGTCCCAGTAAGTAGTTTGGACCTTATAATCTGGCCAATCGGACTCAGTAGTGTAATTATTAACATTCCACAGAATGCGATTATTAGGCTGAGCTGCATAATTACCGTTAGCAAGAGCCAGTATATGCGCACACTTATGTTCTTGAGGAATTTCAGAATGTTCGGTATTGAGAATATTAGTTTCAGGATGCGCCCAGTCGACAGTAAAGAGATATTCTCCTTTATAAAATTTTTTATCTTTGCCACGGTATTTTCCTTCTACACCAGCCAACCAATCAAAGATATGAACGCTAGGCCAATAACTAAAACAATTCCACAATTGTAACTCGTCGACTTGCATATCTGGCACTTGTTCTCTAGAAAAACGTTTTTGGAAAAACGCTGAGATAGGCAACCGATAATAGATGGCACCATTTGGCAACATAATGTGAAATAAGATAGCACGACCTGAAATAGAGCTAAGACCGAAGATAACACATTCACGCTCGCCTCTTTTAGTGCTGTCCAAGTCATAGAGATACTCGGTCTTAATCTTACAATAAATTGGTGGTATGTTAGCGTTAAGGTATGCCATATTTTATCCATAAATATCTCCCCAAGAATTACCTGATTCATAATCAACTTTATTTGGGACCGCAAGTGTAACAGCATTTTCCATAATCTCAATGATTTTTTTAGCTTGTTCTTCTGATTCTACTGAAATGTCTAATTCATCGTGTATTTGTATGTGAGGTATTATGCCTTCATTATATAAATCTAACATTGCTTTCTTAGTCATATCCGCTGCTGATCCTTGTATTAATTTATTTAAAGCTTTGTATGTAAATGCTCTTTTAATTCTTCCTCTACCATAAGTTCTTTCAGCTTCTTCTAAAGTCATTGGAGTATGCATACCAAAAGTATTTGGTTCCCATTTATCAAACCTACATCTACGTCCTAATAAAGTTCCAATTGATCCAGATAATTGTGCGTGCTGTGATGTTCTATTCATTAGTTCTCTAACAAAAGGTACATTTTCGTGATACTGATTAAATAAATTTTCTGCTTCTGCTTTAGTTGATAAACCTAATTCAGCTTGTAATTTTGCTTTTCCCATTCCATAAAATAATCCTAAGTTAATTGTCTTAGCATTAGTTCTAGATATGCCTGCCATATCAGCTACTGTTTGGTGGAAATCTACTGAATTATCTTTGAATTTAGCCACAATTTGAGCAACAGAATCATCATACATTATTGGATCAGTTGTTGCCGCATAATGTACTACAAGTCTTGGTTCTTGTTGTGAGTAGTCAAAACAACCCCATTTATGATTTATTTCTGGAAGAAACAAACCTCTTATCATTGGTCCTAAATCTTTATTTCTTGCAGGAATTTGTTGCAAGTTAGGATTTGAATAACTAAATCTTCCTGTAACAGTTCCACCTTGATCAGATCGAATTGGATTTATGTCAGCGTGTATTCTTCCTTTGTGTTCGTGTCTTAATATGGTATCTATGAAAGTTGTGTGAGCTTTATTAATTTCTCTGGCCTTATCAATTTTTTGTACTAGAGGATGCTTATGCTGGGAGAGGAAATTTTTTGTAAATGATGGTGCATTTGACTTTAGAGTTCTTTCATAGTGTAAACCAAGTTTGTCAAAAACTTGCGCAATGGACCTTGCTGCCCAAATTTGTGTATCAACTCCTGTTTCTTTTTTTATTTCTAACAGTAGCTGTTTTTCTTGCTCTGTTAATTGGTCTTTCAGCAACTGTGCTTGCTCTACATCTACTCTCACTCCCTTAAATTTCATATCAATCAAACAAGGAAAGAGCTGAGTTTCTAAATCAAATACATTAGATAAGTTTTGTTTTTGTATCTCTCTTGATAATACTTTAAATAATTCTAATGTAAGTTCAGCATCTTTTTCTGCATAAGCTCCAACATACATCGCAGGTAGTTTATACATTTCTGATTTTGCATCTACACCTGCAGCTTCTGCTGCTTCCTTTAATCCTTTTTCATCTTTGACTTCTCTTAAATATTCAAACGCTATACTATTTAATGTGTATGATATTCTATTTTCATCAATCAATGATGACATAACCATTGTATCTACAATGAAACCATTTATTTCAATTCCATAAGCTCTTAACCAACACACGTCATACATTGCATTATGAAATATTTTAGTGTTAGGTGCCTTACAAACTTCTTTTACATAATCTAATACTATTCTTTTATCTAAATTACCTTCTCTATGTCCTATTGGATAGTAACCTGACCAACCATCTACTGCAAATGCAACACCAATTATTTCTCCTTCACCAATAACTGCACCTGATCCTCTTGTTTTTAAGTTTGGATCTCTAGTTTCTAAGTCAATTGAAACATATTTATATTTAGATAAATCTGGAAAATGATCTGGACAAGTCCATTCTGTTTGTGCTGTAAACATATTTATAACCTTTCAAATAGTATATTCTCACCAGAAGAAGGTCTTCCAGGTTGAATTTGTTTTATTTCTTCTTGCTCTACTTTATACGATAGATACTTAACATAATCTGGTAAATAAGCATCATCAATTAATAATCTACCACCTTTTGGTAGGTATTTCAAAGACCAATCTACATCAAAATAAAAATTACCTAAACCGTGTCCACCATCAACGTGAATAAAATCTAAAGGCATTTGTGGTTTTTTACCTTTTAATATTTTTTGACTTGATGCACCATAAAAATTAAATCTATTACCATAATGATCTCTTAAAAATTTTGCACAAGGAACAGTATAAGGATGTTCACATATATCTATTGAAGTTAATACTATATCTGAATTAGCGGATAATATTATTGCTGAACTATGACCTGCATTAAAACCTATTTCTAATCCATATTTACAACCTTTTACTGCTTCTCTTAAATATTCTCTTTTCCAAGATCGTTCTTTTATAGGTATAGAATCTTTATTAATTTGTGTTTGATGAATGAAACAATAGTTTCCTTCTACTCCACCATTAACTATATTATTTAATTCAGAAATTATTTTTAATTCTTCATTACCCCAAGACTCCTCACATTGAGGAATGTTCTTAGGATAATAATCAAAATAATTTACTTGTTTAGGTTCTTTCATAATATAGCAATTATAAATTTTTGAAATGCAAAAAAGTATGCAAACGTAGCTAATACCAAAAATATTAAATCTGTTACTGCTTTTGGATTCATTACTTTTTGTCTTTCAATTTTTTTATTTCTAATTCACAATAGTGAATTATTTTTTCTATGTCTTCTATTCCATTTTTATTTTTATAGCGACACACATACTTAATAACATTACCTTGAAAGAAACTCAAGTCATTCTTAGAAATGAATTCATAAGGTTGAATGCAAAAAGTTTTATAATGTTTTCCGCCTACCTGCCTTTCTTGTGGAAATGCTTTTTCAAACATATCTTTTGTTGTCATATTATTTCTTCTCCTATGTTATATTGATATTCATAACCTTGATTCATTATGAATAAGTTTTCTTTTGCTCTGGTTACACCAACAAAGAATAATCTATGTTCGGTGTCTTTATTTACTTGAGCTGCTTCGTAAATAATTCTTTCTAAATCAGTAAACAAAATTACATTTTCTGCTTCTTCTCCTTTTACAGAATGTATTGTAGATAATTTTATTCTTGCAGGTTTACTTAGATCCTCGCCGCTTGCTACTAGATCCTCGATGTAATCTCTTTGGTAATCTTTAAATCGTAATGCCTTCCAGTCTCCAGATGCAATTAAACCGTGGTCCATTCTTAATTCATCCATATCAATTGAATCTACGTTAACTAAGGACTTGCCACCGGAGAAACCATACTTAACATCACCTTTATCGTATTTTAAATATTCATAAATATTTTGTGCTTCTTCACCTGATATGTTTGCACCTTTGTTTAATCTATCCCAATCATTAATTGCTTTTATTACTTCTAAAGGTAATAAGTCATTGAATTTACAATCAAATCTATATCCAGTGTTTTGTAATATTGGCACCAAATTTTTCATTTGATCATTGGTTCTAGTTAAAATCATCCATTGACCTTTAGAAAAATCAATATCTTCTAACTCTAAATTTTCTATTACATTACCTTCAGCTGCTCTTGGTTCCCAAGTTTTTATTCTTCTTTCATCAATGTTATCTAAAATAGATAATGCAACTTTATGTACTGCACGTGGTACTCTTCTAGATATAGTTTGATGGTCTGATACTCCTTCAAGATTAATAAATGTTTTAGGACTTGCACCTTGAAAACCATAAATAGCTTGATCATCATCCCCTGCAACAAAAGATCTTTTACACTTGGTTTCAAGATAAAAGAACATTTCCCATTGCAAGGGATTTAGATCCTGTGCTTCATCAAGAAAAACAACATCGAGGGATGGCGACAAGTCTTTCTCAACAAACTTAGAAATCATATCTGAGAATTCAAACATCGTATAATCTTTCTTATAATTAATAATGTCTTCATTTATTTGTTCTAACAAAGGTTCACTAATGTAATCAATTAAATCCAAGGCTATTGCAGAATCTTGTAAACTTGTTTTAGTACAACGAGAGTATTCAATAATTTTCATATATTGATTTTTATATTCATAGTAACCGTTTTCTCTTTCTACAGTTTCAAAATGCATATCTGTGTGGCCATATTTATTTTTAAAAGCATTCCAATTATTATCTTTTAATAATTGTGTAGCTGTATCTATTCCTAATGTTTTTGTTCCCATTGAGTGCATAGTGCATATCCAATCAAATTCATATTTTGGAAATTCTTTTTTTATTCTATCTCTAGCTTCATCAGCTGCAGCATTACTAAAAGTTATGTAGGCAATTTTCTTTGGATCAGTTTTGTTTACAATTAATTCATTATATAAATGTTTGTGTATTAAAGTGTGTGTTTTACCTGTACCTGGTGGTCCTGCAATTACTGTTCTCATTATTCAAATGACGCTGGTTTTCTTTCTAATTTTTTAGGTGCATACTTTTGTACTTCAATGTGTTCTACAGTCCAAAGTTTAACACTCTTTCTTTCATTTTTAATCATTAAGTCTTTACTAACTTGTTTACCTTTAAATAATTGTTCTACTAATCTTATAGTTTTATTTTTTGAATAAGTTCTATCTGGCCAAGTTTTACTTCTAATTAGAAATCCCCAAAAATCTTTAAATTTAAAATAGCTAACTCCGTTTTCAGTAAAAGGTTTTCTTTTCAAAACATCTTCTATTGATTTACCATCTCTACTAATGAATTCAGTTAATAATTCTTTTAATTGAACATCTATCTTAGTATCATCTGGAGCTTCTAATGGATCCATTGCTTTCATTAATTTAGCTAACATCTTTCTCCAAACTAATTTAGCTACAGGTAATAATGGTGTTCCTAATTCTGTCATACAAACAACAGAAAATTTTTCTGGGTCGTGTAATGTTGGTCCATCAACTTCTATTGTTTCTTCATCAACAGTTACAAAAAAGATTGGTGGATCTGATGCATACTTTCTAATGGTAGTAATTTGTGGCATTCTAACTTCATCACCTTTACCAAAGGTTCTAGTATAACAAACTTTTTCATTACAAAAATTACATATTGGTTTATCATTACATCTATAATCATATTTTTTTGTATCAAGTTGTTTTATAATTCTTTGAACGTCTGTAGATTTTAAAGGCGGGTTGATAAATTTTTCTGTATTATAATCTTCTAATAAGTCTTTCCATTTAAGTGGTTCTGCCTTTCTTAAATAAACTCCTATGTTAAACAATCCATTATCCCGTCCTGAATGTGCAATGTCTCCATTACCTTCTACGATAGGTCCTTCCTTAAAGATTGTATTTAAACAAGGTGGTCCATCAATAAGTATATCTTCATTTTTTTCTTCTTGTTTAACTACTAATAATTCTCTTAATTGATCTTCATCTTGAACATACTTATCATATTCTTTTATAAAATTTTCTATTGTTAAAGAATCTCCATTATCATCTATTGCATATCTAACTGTTCTATCACCACCGTGATAAGGCATATTTAAAAAATTTCCTATGTCTCCTCTGTCTGCTTTGATTGTAGATTGTTTTGGAAATATTTCTGCCTTGGCATAACCTAATGCAGATGCCATCATTTGTAATTTTTGTCTCATCAAAGATGCTGGTATAAATTCTTTAGTAAAACAATATACGTGAGCACCACCTGATTTAGATCTAAATGTTATTAGTGGTAAATTCTTTTCTCTAATTTTTTGAATTAAATTTTTATGATCAAATGGATATGTATCTATATCTATTGCACCCCATTTACATTCATTATCTTCATTAATAGGTACAATACCTAAAGCAGGTTCAACTCCATTTAAATGTTTTTGCCAAAGTTCTTTTGTTACTGGTTGTTTAACAGTATAAGACCTAACTTCATTTTTACCGTCAGCTCTTATTTCATTTGTAATTTTAGTTGCACCATAGGCGCTTTCTAAACCTTTAAAAATTTCTTGTAATCTTTCTAGCATAAATCCCTACATTGATGTTTGGGCGCCACATTAGTAGCGCCCAAATGTGTCAATTATTTGTTTTGCTGAGAAAGACTATCGTGGAAGTCTTTAGCTCTAGCATAAAGTTCAGCACTTTGTACTGGACCTTCTGTTTGAACCGCAAAGCCATACCACTGATTTCCTTTTCCAGAATTCAGTACTGAGGATAATTTATAAGAATATGCAAATGATGCAGGTGTAAATGAACCTTTTTCATCCTTCATAGTCTGTGACATTTGAAGTGATTGCCATTTTCTTGCAACTTTGCCTTGAGACGCACTCATTGAAATTAATGCAGTCTCAGCCTTACCATCTGGACCTAAAATTATTACATAATTTTGGTGTGTGGTTAGGATATAGTTACCATTTTGAAGTCTATCTTTACCACCATCTTTAGTAGTTTTAGATATGATATCAGAATCAGCAGGATAAATTTGTTCTGGTCTACCTGAACCAGTACCAAATTCTGCCCATTCTTGATACTCCAATTTATAGTAACAAGGAATAACAATTATTCCTTTGTCTCCATCATACAATCTTTTAGTGACTGTATTTAAAAACATTCCAGGTTCTGCACCTTCAACGTAATTTTGATTACGCTTCTGTGCTTCTCCAGAACTGTTTTGTAAAAGTTTCAAGATAGGTAAAGCAAGAGATTCTTGTCTTACATTCTCAAAACCTTTATGTGCATCTTCTCTAAACAATATAGTAGAAGGTGCTTGTGCTGCTTTTTTTACAGCAACGTCTTTATTTTCCATATATTAACTCCTTTTTATATTTGTACGGTTACCCACGTAAGTTTTAAAGCAATCAGGAAGGTTGATTCCAGACTCGTGACACTCCCTGACTACTCCTTTTAGGGTCTGAGGATGTACGCCTACTTTCTGGACAGGTTCGTATCCTTGACCTTTTGCAAGGACAGCATATTCTGCCGCCTTGTTATCTTCGCCACGACCAAAGGTAACAGTGATATCATTTTTAATAACATCACCTCGACCGTTGTTACGAAGCCATTCAAAAGCCTCTTCCTGTTTTTCAGGAAGTATTGATGCATTGTAAAATTGTGAAACTTCTACGGTTTCACCATCATTGAGCTTTAATTTTTCAATATTCATTTCTTTCATCATTTGAGGAATTTCAAATTGAGAAATAATGTTTGCTTGTTCTTTTAATTTTTTTACGCCTGCTTCTGCGTTTGCAATTTCGTCTTCTAAATTTTTTAATTGCTGTACTTTATCTGCTAGTTGTTTTGGATCAACTACTGCTTTTATCGAGTCTTGTTTATCTTGTCTAAAATTTATTTCACTCATAATTTTTTACCTTTCTATTCTTTCTAATATAACTATGACAATTAAATTGTCAAGAGGTTTCTTTTTGATACAAATCAATTTCAATTGGATAATATCTTCTTTCTTGTTTGTCCCATTTTAATAAATTATATTTACCTCCTGTTATATCAGATACAATAGAACACGCAACCCCAATAATTGCAGGATCGCCTGTAAGTAGTAAATAATCTTTTGGTTTATAATCTTGTAATAATTTTCTTAATTTAAATACTAAAGGACCTGCACTTAAAATTATTTGTGCATTCTCAGGTAGTAAAACTTTTAATTCCCCAAATTCTCTTGCACCAATTATATTTATTTTTGGCATACCAATTTTTGTACCAGGTATATCTTGTATAACATACACCATAGTTTTAGTATTTGTTGAACCGAGGTTTTTTCCTAACATCATAATTATAAACTTCTTGACATCTTATATAATAATCTATATATAATTTCAATAGAAAGTTAAAAATATATTATGCATTATAAATTTAAAAGCAAGCCTTTCGCACATCAGCTTAAAGCCCTTGAAATGTCCTGGGATAAAGAAGTATTTGCGTATTTTATGGAAATGGGTACCGGTAAATCTAAGGTACTTATTGATAATATCGCTATGCTTTATGACAAAGGTAAGATTAATGGTGCTTTAATTATAGCTCCTAAAGGTGTTTACAAAAACTGGTTGGAGTCAGAAATACCAAACCATTTACCAGATCACATAGAAAAGAAAATAGGTTTTTGGCAAACTAAACCAGATGCCAATGATATGAAAATGTTATTAAAATCTGATGAAGATTTACATATTTGTATTATGAACATAGAAGCATTCTCTACTAAAAAAGGAGTTGAGTATGCATATAAATTTTTATCTTGTCATAGAACATTAATTGGAATTGATGAATCAACTACAATTAAAAATCCAAATGCAAAAAGAACTAGAAGCATTTTAACTTTATCTAAACATTCTAAATATAGAAGAATATTAACTGGTTCTCCTGTTACTAAATCACCTTTAGATTTATTTAGTCAATGTCAATTTTTAGATCCTTGGTTATTAAATCAACAATCTTATTATGCATTTAGAACTAGATATGCAATTTGTAGAAAAATAAATGTTTCTGGTAGACAGGTTGAGATAGTAGTTGGTTATAGAAATCTTGGTGAACTATCTGAACAATTAAAACCTTTTTCATATCGCGTATTAAAAGATGATTGTTTAGATTTACCTAAAAAAACTTATATGAAAAGAATTATACAATTAACTGATGAACAGAAAAAATTATATAAACAAATGAAAGAACAAGCTCTTGCATTTTTAAATGGTAAGATGACTACGACAGCAACAGTCATAACTCAATTAATGAGATTACATCAAATTACTTGTGGTCATTTCAAAGCTGATGATGGTTCAGTACAAGAAGTTAGTAGTAATAGATTAGATGAGTTAATGGATATCCTAGAAGAAATGGAAGGTAAAGCTGTTATCTGGGCCCACTACAGACACGATATTGAAAACATAGTTAATGCATTAGAAAAAAAATATCCTGGTGAAACAGTTACTTACTATGGAGATACTTCAACTGAAGATAGACAAAAAGCAATTAAATTAATTCAGGATCCTGAAAGTAAAGTTAGATTCATAGTTGGTACACCACAAACAGGTGGATATGGAATTACTTTAACAGGTGCTAGTACAATGATTTATTATTCTAATGGATATGATTTAGAAAAACGTCAACAGTCTGAAGCAAGAATAGATAGAATAGGTCAAGAAAAACCTATGACTTATATTGATATCATAGCCGAAGGAACCATTGACGAAAGGATCGTCAAGGCTCTTCGGACTAAAGTTAACATCGCCACAGAAATTATGGGCGAAGAACTTAAAGATTGGATATAATTATTTAATTTTTATATCTAAAGGTTTGATTTCTTCTGGTTCATTAACGCCAAGTTTGATCGTCAATACACCATCTTCCATACTAGCATCATTAACAACTGCTTTATCGTGTAATGCAAATTGTTTAAAGAATTTTCTAGCTGCTAAACCTTTTTCAATGTAGTCTTTTTCTTTGTCTTCTACTTGACCAGAAACAGTTAATACACCATCTTGATATTGAACTTTAACATTCTTCTTGTTGAAGCCTGCTAAACCTAATTCAATGCCGTATTCACCTTTTCCGTATTTTACTACATTGTAAAATGGAAACGATTGTGCTTTTGACCAACTATCAAAGATAGAGTCAAATGCATCACCAAACATTTTGTCTGAATGATTCCAAACGTCTTTATTGAACTTATTGATTAAATCTAATGCTGTCATATTATCCTCCTTATATTTAAGCAAGTTTAATTGGCCACATTATTGTGCGCCTGACTATAATATAGTTATATTTTATAAATCTACAAGTCCTGTTTCTCTATTTAAATACTTGTATTCTATCTTTCGTATGTCAAAATCTTTACTAATTTTGTCACATATTTGATGAGGATCAAATTCACCACAGCTATAAACATCAAATTGCATTAATGCTGGATTAACTTCATCCCAAACGTGCATTACTATATGTGAGGTTTCTATTATTGCTGCACCAGTTATTCCTCTATTACCTGGTACATCGTGATACTTTACATAAGGACCCATTAATACTTTCATATTAATTGATTCAATAAAATCTTGTAGCCAACTAGATAAAATTTCTTCATCCATTGGAGGTCTCACAGCTTCAGCTCTAACAATTAAATGTTTATGAACCAAAAGACCATTTTGCATATGTAATCCTTTCTATTTTAAAAATAGATTAAATAATCCAACCAAAGTTAATATTGTTGTAAGAGCTGCTCCTATTATCCAATACAACAAATTTTTTTGGTCATCAACGACTATATCTACTTTTTTATCTAACTTGTCAATATCCTCGTGCATATGGCGGATATGATTGTCTTTCAAAATAAAGATGTCTTTTTTTAATCCTGTAACGTGTCCGTACAAATCTTGAAGTTGCTCTCCTGTAGTTTTTGGAACACGTTTAGGCATAATTAAAATGTTTCCTCAGTTCCAGAGCTACTTGTGCTAAACCCACTTCCAAAACCTCCCGATCCTCCAGACCATCCTCCAGAATCTCCGCCTGTTCCACTTCCTCCAACTATTACATCATCATAACCATATGTTCCGGGTCTAGTTACTGCATTGATACCTATGTCTGATGTGTCAGCATTTTGCATAGCGCTTAATTGTTTTAAAGCTTGATTTTGTCCTAATCTTCTTGAAGCCATTAATGAAAACATATTTGGAAGGCCTCCACCTAAAAACATACTTCCAATATTAAATTTATCATAACCACTTAATCGACCTTTTCCTCTAGCTTGGTCCATTAATTCTTGTTCTTCTGGAGTTAAACCGCCAATAACATTTCCTTGTTCATCTCTTAATGCTGCTGCTTCAAATTCTTGTTGCATTGCTGCATCTCTCATTTGTTGAGGAGATAATTGTGTTATACCACCTCCCATACTATCACCACCATCTTGTTGTACTTGTGGATATAGTAAACGATAATCAAACAAAGGTGATTGTTGAACTACAGGGTTTTGTAGTTGATTTAAATAACTTTGATATAAATCATAAACACTCATTAAATTAATCCTCTTTGTCTTAAACGCATTTGTTGTTCTTCTGGCGATAATAAAGCCAATTCTGTAGGTGTCAACCCTTGAGCTGTTCCTGGTTGTTGAAACTGACTTTGACCAATGATAGCAGGGTTAGGCATAGGTTGTTCTGGTAACGGTGCTCTAGATACCTGATCCAATGGTTCAAAATATTGTAAATATGTTTCTGGTTTAATGTAATCATCAAAATTATCATCTAGAGTTAAACCTCTAAGTTCTAATTTAATATCATTTATAGCATCTAATGCTTCAACATATGGGTCAGGGACACCTATTCTTTCTTCTATTTGTTGAAACTCTCTTCTAATATTTTCTGATGGTTCATAAGGAACAAAGATTCCATTCTGTAATCTATTAAACTCTCTTCCAAGTTGACGTTCATTAAACTCTTTTCTTAATAAAAATTCATCACTACCTAAAGTTTCAGCTGCTAATAAGTCTTTTCTTAATTTTTGTTGTGTTAAAAATCTTGCTTTGTTTGCTTGTATAAATCTATTAACAACATCTTGTGGAGTTTTAGGTCCACCTTTTAAAAGTCCTTCGTCACCTCCAGTAAATAATCTTCGTGATTCTCTTATTCCTGTTTGATACTCAGCTAATTTAAATCCCATAGATTTAACCGGATCTAATTTAACAGCTCTATATCCTGCAAATCCTAACAACTCATCTGGTAATTCAAAAAATTCTCCACGTTTTGATGGTTTATCTGCAGCAGCTTGATATATTCTTGTAAGAGTTGGATAAGAAAAAGGCAACATAGCTTCTGCTAAATGTTGAATTGAATTAGCAACTACTTGTCCTGGTTCAGTTTCTAATTGTGTTTCAGTCCAAATTTGTTGTCCTTCTCTTGTTCTTCCACCTCTTAATGTTAAATCAACTAAAGCTTGAGTGTAAATTGCTTCAGATATAAATGGAGATGCAAGTTCACCTGCAGCTTCATACATTCCTTTTAACAATCCAGAAGTTAAAACTTTTTCATCTGTAATTCCATTTTGAATATTGTTTAATACTGTTTGAACAGGTCTAGTAGCAGTGTCATATGCATTACCGTGACTAAAATCTATGTATTTTAATTCACCTGTATCTTCATCTCTTATTGGAAGTATGGTAGAGTTCTTTGACCATTCAGGTAAATATCTTTTCATTGCATCTAATTCTTCATTAGTTACATCATATAAAGCTTGGAATCCGCTTTGTATTCCTATTGGAGCAACTGCTAATACCGTTGTAAGTCCTGCTAATCTTTTCATTCCAATTGCTCTTAATGCAGGATCATTGATTTCTTTTATTGCTCTATGTGCAATGTTAGTAGTTGTTCTTAATATTTCAGATGGAAATGACATAAATGTACCAAGAGGTAATCTTCTTAATGCTCTAACTGTATCAGAAACATAAGCATAGTTTGGTACAGTATTTCTTACTATGTTTGCTGCTTCTTCGTCTAAGAAATCTTCTGTAAATTCTCTACCAGCTTTTGTATATGCATTTTTTAATCTTGATCTTTCAACAGCAAAGTTTGCCATTTTAAATAAATCATCTTCTGCAGTATATAAATCTTCTGCAGCTTTCATTCCTTTTTTAAGACCACGCGCACCTAAACCAAAAAGTTTTTTACCCATAGATTCTAGAGGTTTATCTAAATTTAAATTTTCTCCAAACCTAACGTCTTTCAATAAATTTTTAATATCTCCTAATTGAACTTGTGAATTAACTACACCTAATTTTAATAATTTTTGATATCTTGCATTACCTTCAGCTGCTCTTGTTCCAACTTGTAATGCACCAAAAGATTCCTTAAATGCATTAGCTACTACTTTTGGATTTTCAAACATAATACCATTAGCAGCAGAAAAACCTGTTGCAGAGAATAAGTTTCTAAAGTGTGTAACTGGTGATAAAATTGTTTTAGCAACTTGGGCTATTCCTTTAGGTGCTAATATTAAATTTCTATACATCCAAGTCCCTAGCTCCTCGACTCCAGTTGCACCTTCTCTTGGTTCAAATAAATATTTAAATGCTTTAGAACTATCACCTAGTCCTTCAGCTATGGCTTTTGATGTGTACAAACCTTGTAATGGATTAACCGCAAACTCATCTTTAAAGAAAGGTGCTAGATAATCATCTAATGCGACAATCTCTTGATTTGGTAATGCTCTTTCAGCTTTTAAATTTTTAACTTCATCTAAAGTAAAAAAGAAACCTTCTTCTCCAGGTCCTGCTGCTTTTGTACCTGACGCTACAGCAGATTTAATTTGATCATCAGCTCTAGCTAAATTTTCTAATAATTCATTTCTTCTAGCTACTCCAGATAATCTTGCCATACCATTATAAACAGCAAATCTTGGATCTTCTATTTTACCAAATAAATCTCTAAATATTTTACTTCCTTCTCCAATGACTTCAGAAATACTTTTTCCATTGATGTCTCTTTCTACTACTTGTTTAAAAAATTTTTTAGTAGTTACATCATCAGATCCTGGAGTTAAATTTACATATTTAGTAAAAGGTAATTGTTTTGGTGTTTTAGCTTCTACTGCATTTTTTAAAACATTATTAACTAATGTATCTGCTTCCATATCAGTTAATCCATTTTTAACTGGATCAAATCCTGGTGTGTTTCTATTTGCAAAACGATGGTATCTTTTAAATAATTCTTTTGCTTTATTAACGGCCTCATCTGTTGGTTTGTAATTTAAAAAAGGTATGGAAGATTTATCTTCAAATATTTGATAAGTATTACCTAAATATTCTTTTGTTCTATTACCTAATAATGATTTTAATTGTGCAACATCTTTAGGTGCATTTGAACTCATATCAATTAACTGTGTAAATTTATTACGAGCTAAGTCTAAAGTTTGAAATAAACTATTAACACTTTCTTGATTTAATCCTTTTGCTTTTAAAGATTGAGTTAAGTTGTTAACTGTTTCTTCTGGTATGACTTCATCAAGTTTACCAGAAAACATTGCATCATTTATTTCTTTTAATATTTTTTGTTTTTCTTTACCTGTAGATTTACTAAATGAAGATTTTAATACAGGAAACATTTTATCAACTTCTTTATCAATACCTTTTACAATTTGCATTGCTTCATTAGTGTCAGCCATCATTGCACCTTTTTCAGCCATCTTAGCTTCAAAGATTTCTTGTGGTTTAGCACCTCTAGCTCTTAATGCAGAAAATGTTTTATTGAAAAATTGATCTAATTCTGAATTACTAAACTCTAGTCTCTTGCCTCTAGTTGCTGCAGCCTTGATTCCTCTTCCTACTCCATAAACAATCGGAGTAACAAGTAAAGATTCAGAACCAAACTTAACTCTATTTAATAATTTTCTAGCAGCATCTTCTTTTCCACCTTCATCTGTAACTTCAGTTAGTTGTGTGGGCCCTGATTCAAATGCATCTCCAATGGAACCAATGTCTTCTACGTCAGCAACAAAAGCTTCTCCAATTGCTCCGCCTGTAACACCAGCAGCAAATCTAGCTGTCTTTGCTTTTTTATTTAAATCACTAGCTGTACCTAAAGCTTTAGCGACATTAGGACTAGCAAGGTTTGCATAGTTACCAACCTTCTTTGCTCTTAATGCTTTATCTGCTAATTTAGTTGCAAGTTTAAAACCATATCCACCAGGTATGGCTATTTGAGTAATAGCTTCAGTTAATTTACCTATAGCTCTATCTTCTGCAATTTCTTCAAATGGATTTATCTTATCAAAAAATTTTTCTACATCTGCAGCTGTGTCAGTATCTAAACCTAAATCAATAAGTTCAGCAGCTAATGATACAACACCTTCTGGAATCTTTATTAATCCTGACGCAATGCCAGATACACCAGCAACAATGGCATTTGTTTCGCTGCCTTGTTCTTCATCTATGAGGTTGAAACGGTCATACTCTTGAAGTTTTGTAACCATTTTAACCCTCTATTGTATCTGTTGGTAATCCTTGTTGTCTTTTTTGAAATCTAGTTAATCTTGTAGGACCTGTAATTTCTTCTACCTCTGGAGATCTTCTTGCATCTCTTCTTTGTTTTCTAGTTGATCCTCCAGGTAATTGTTGTACTACTTTTTTAGTTTCAGTAGAAGGTATCTCTGACATTTCTTTTACATTGCTTAATGGATTAGGAATGACCGTTGCAACCCCACCTCTAACTTCAATGTAGTTATTATTGTATGGATCAAAATAAATTCCAGGTTGTTTATTTCTACCATCATATTCTATGCCTTCACCTTTTGGTCTAGCTTTCATAAAACCTCTTACAGGTTGACCTGTTACAGATCTAACTTTAGCTGCATTTTGTTCAAAACGATAATATTGTTCTGCAGCATCACCTGTTAAATTATAGTCTGTTTTATAAGATTCTAACTTTTCATCTTTTCTTGCAGTTTCAAATCTTTCACCAACACCATAAGTAGACTCTTTTATAATCTTACTTGCTTCTTCATTTATTCTTTGTCTATAATCAAAATCAGTTTCACCTTCTATTTGTGGACCCACAAGTATTCTAGCTTTTTTCTGTGCATCTAATAAGTTTTCTTGATTTTTAATTCTTTGTAATCGTTCTTGACCTTTTTGTTCTATTGCAGTTTTAGCTACTAACATCTTAGCTGGATCTTGTTTTAATGCAGACATTTCAGTTAATGCTTGTTCAGTTGGTTTTTGGAATGCAGTTGCAATAGCACCTAACGTACCTTTACCTGCACCTTCACCTGCTACTAAACCTAACCCACCTCTAATTAATAAATTAGCAAGTACATCGCTTCTTTCTTGTTGAATGTCTCTACCATAACCTGCTTGTGCAATATCATAAATTTCTTTTAAGTACGGATCATCTCTTGTTAAATCTTCTATACTCACACGACCTGCCTCTTTATAGTTTGCTCTGCCACCAGATGCTAATGACATAACACCATCCATAACTTGTCCACCTTTTCTGAACATTGGTCTTCTTAATATTCTACTCATATTATCTATTTAACGCCTGTGTGCCTTGACCATATAATTTATATATACCTGCTAATGTTGAAGCTGTTCCTAATGCAGTTGATAATGGAGAAGGTGAAGGTGTAATTGTTTGTGTTGTTTGTGAAGGGTAACCAGAAATTAATCCCATTACTCCTTGTCCTAAAGCTTGTGTAGCTTGATAAGGTTGATATGCTTGTTGATAAGCAAGTTGTCTTTGTGCTTCTAATTGTGCTTGTTGTCTAGCTTCTTGTTGTGAACCTAAAGCAGTTAATCCTGCAATCTGAGTTCCAACAGCTGCTGGAGCTGCTTGAGCTAAATTCATTTGATTTAAAAATTGTTGTTGTGATAACTGTTGTGCTTGACCAAAACCTTGTTGTAATAATTGTGCTTGTAATGCAGCTCTGTTTCTATCTGATTCAGATTGATAAACAGCTTCTTGCACCGCGCCTCTACCTTGACCAAACGCGCCTGCAGCTACTTGTTGTGCTCTTAATCCTGGTAAACCTCTTTGAGCTTGAACATCAAATTCTTGTAATGTTGTAGAAATAACATCTTGTTGATATGGAGACATATACTGTTGATATGCCGTAGGACCAGTTGCAGCTTGTGCCGCTTGTAAGAAAGGTGCATAAGAACCTAATCCACCTACAAGTTGTTCAGCTTGTGTAGTTAATGCTCCAGGACCTGCTACAAATTGAGGTCCATATAATTTAGAAACATCTATTGTTTTTAGTCCACCTACCGTTTTGGTTAGTTCATCTGCATAAGTTTTTCCTAATGCTTCAATGAACTCTGCGGGTAATTGACGTACTGATTGTACTTCAGCCATTATACTGTTCCTCCATTTTCTAAGGTCTTCATTATGTTATATAATCTTTCAGCGCCTTTATCAACACTTCCTTCTCCAGCTCCTCTTACTGCGTCAGCAGTAAAGACAAACTCGTTTTTGGATAGCATTGCAGGTACATCGTCTGCTTTTTCTTTAATTCCTACTGGTACAAAACCACCTTCTTTTCTATAGTCTAATTCCATTATACCACCTTTGTTTTCTCTAGGTTCTCCTATAGGTCCACCGTAAGCCTTTTTTATTGTAACTTCAGGACTTCTATCTTTTCCCATTGTTTCTTCAGCAAATCTTTTTATAAACTCTGAATGTCTTGGATGTGATTCTGCTGCATCATTACTTTTTAAAAATATTTTTTTCCAACCTTTGTATTCTAAATCATCATTTCCACCATCAGAAAGTCCTACTCTACCCCCTGTAGCATATCCATATTCAGCTAACTGAGATTTAACAAACCTATCTACTGCTTCAGGTTGGTTTATTAATTCAGGATTTAAATTAGTATAGTATTGTCTTAAGTAAGTACTTAGTGTAGCTGGATCTCTTTGTATTTCTTCTATCTCTTCATTACTCATACCTTGACTTGCAAGATATCCTGTCAGACCACCTAATGCTGTTGTAGCTAAACCTGCTGTTCCTAATTTATCAAAAGCTTTACGAAATATTCCTCTTCCAGCAACATCACCCGTTCCTGCTTGTACAGCTCCTGGTGCAAACAAAGCACCAATATTTCCCATCACTGCACTAGGTGCATAAGTTCCTAATTTAAATAAACTACCAAATCCACCTCCAGCACCTAAAGAACTTAATCCTGCTGTACCTGCGTATAATAATGCAGCTTTACCAATATCTGATTTAGCAATATCTCCAATTCCTTTTGCAACACCTTTAACGGCTTTACCTACAGACTTAACAATACTACCTAAACCATATTCACCTCTAGGTACCATTATTTCATTCATTGGTAATTGGGTAATTCCACCACCCATATACAATTGTCTATTCATTTGTGATCTTGATATCATATTCCAATTAATAATTTTATGTTGTAGGCAGGTTTGTATATCCTGAAATATGTCAATTTACTAGGTTTTATTTACCTAGTCAATCTTTTTTGAATTCCAGATCATCCATCAGACGACCGGTATACCTATATTCTCCAACGTGGGTAATATATTCATCAACTAAAATATGACATTTACCGCCTATTTCAGTCCATCTCTTACAGAAGCCAAAATCTTCTCCATAGTATCTTTTAGTTTCTGGTTCGTGATAAGTATCAAAGAAGTTATAAAAGTATTCTTTTTCTACTTGTTCACCATTTAAGATAGTAGGTTGACTTATTCTTTTTTCAGGAAAAGCTTTCATCATCTTTTCAAAGACTTCTCTTTTAATTAACATACATCCAGTTGGTGCGTGAGATACTTCTGCAACGCCATTTACAATCTCAATGCTTTCTTTTCCTTCTAATTTTATTGGCCAAGTATATCCTTGTTTAGATAATAACTCGTGTTCCATATTACCTTTGGTTTCAATACGTTTATGTACTTTTTGCCAATCAATGTGTTTTAGTGGATAAGGACAAGCTATCACATCCTTATCTGCTTGTATCATTTTCATTATGGTTTCGAATTTAAATTCAATATCTGAATCTATAAATAGTAAATGTGTGTATTTATCTTTTTCTTCTAACATTCCATTAACACATAAATTTCTACCTTGAGTAACTAAAGATGATTTTAATAATGAGAAAGAAACTAATATATTACTCATTAAACATCTTTGTTGAAAACCTAATAAGGATTGAACATAATGAATAGACGCTTCTGAATGAACAGGAGTAGCTAAAAATATTCTAGGTAGATCACTATTTTTTTGTGTTGGTGTTGCTTTTGGATTTGGATTTATCCATATGGGTTTACTTGGATCGTGCATTAAGTGCTCCTTTCAAAAAATTAGTCCAAGCATTTGCTTGCTTTTTCCAATTATAATATTCATTAACATATTTAATTTGTAAGTCTAAATGTTCACATACTGTGTAATCATATAAATGATCTGCAGCAGTTTCTATTGCAAAGGCAAAATTTTGAGCTAAAGCTAAACTATTCTTTTGATATGGAATGTAAGAACTAAATTCAGCACAAGTTTCATATAGTGCACCATAGTCTGTAGTTATAACATAAAGACCAGCTGCCATAGCTTCTAGCGCCGAGATACAAAAAGTTTCTTCCCAGATACTAGGATAAGCAAAGATATCATATTCGTGTAAATGTTCTTTTATATATTCATTTGGTTTGTAACCAATGTAATTAACATTAGGTAATACTTTAGCTTGATCATATAATTCTTGATAATGTTTATCATTAGCTTTCTTAAAATCTTCTCCATAAACTTCAGTAGATGAATAAACATCTAATTCTATATTAGGATTTTTTACATATTGCATTGCTGCTAATATTATATTTAAACCTCTCCAAGGAGTTGGATGAAATATCAATTTAATCTTTGTTGATTGTTTCTGTCTTATGTTTCTAGGTTTTATGTTGTCTACTCCATTTTTAATAACTAAACATTTTTCTGTAGGTACATCAAACATCATTCTAAACTTTTCATAATTCCAATGTGAATTAAATACATACCAATCATATTTATTATGATTTGATTTATCTTTAAACCAAGGTGCTAAGTTAGGTTGATCGTATGAATTCTTTTGCCAAAGAATATTCATCTTTGTTGGATGTAATGGAATCTTTTCTGGAACAGATGTAGTTATTTGTACTTGATCTAATATATCTTTAGATACGTACTTATTTAAATATTCTAATTGTAACTCAGTTCCGCCTCTAGGACTTTTTTGCATTTTGTGAATTCATTACTTTCTGAAGTAGATCTAAACCTTTATTGGTTACTGTAACTGCTGTATCAATTGCTAAATCTTCTTCTTTATGATTTCTTAAAAATTCTTCTTTAGTATCGTAAGTCTTATTAGTAGATTTACTTCTAAAGGTGTGTTTTGTTTCTGTTTCTATTTTTACTATGTTATCCATTCTGATCCTCTCTGCTAATTTCTAATAATGCTAATGTAGCACTTATAGCAGATGTGTCAGTAGATTCAAGAGATATTGAGTCACTTTCTTCTAAAATAATTGGACCTTTTGCAATGTTACAAATAGTAGGACCACTAATAGAAGCGTGTGCAACAATGTAAGAAGTTGTTGCTGAACTATCTGTAACTCTTGCCGTTACCGTTTTAGAACCACTTTGATTTGTAATTTGTATATTTTGTATAATCGCATTAGCATTAGTAGGTGCTGTGTATAAAGTTACAGCATCTGTTGTGCTAGGATCATAGAATGCGTTTTTATATATGTTAGCCATTTGTCGTATCGTACCATTTTAATGAACCAATAACACCATCATTATTAGATGCACCTTTAGCACATAAAGTTAGTGTGTCAGATACACCTGCTATTGTTTGTCCAAGTTGATATTCAAAATTAAAACCATCTC